>BNJV01001132.1_pt1 | contig 134726 bp, 160 predicted proteins | sample 8540591 | NCBI WGS metagenome assembly BNJV01 (sample SAMD00202457, study PRJDB9452) | human saliva metagenome | host: Homo sapiens | reverse complement strand
TTGACGCACATACTAGCCAGTTTATACAAAGCCAAATTGCATAAACATTATAGTGAGATTGCAAGTGAAGTGAAACAGGAATTAGAAAAACATAAAATAACGTGTAGTGAAATGAAATCTATTCCAAATAGAAACAAATATTTGTTGTACCGTTTGCATTTATTGAAGCTGGCTTTTGCTATACAAGGGATGAAGTGAGAGAAATTTAGGGGATTATATTGAAGTATTCAGTCATTGTACCGGTATACAATGTAGAGAGTTATCTCCCTCGTTGTATCGATAGTCTACTTGCTCAAAATTATGTGGATTTGGAGATTTTGTTGATTGATAATGGCTCCAATGATCAGAGTGGTCAAATCTGTGAGAATTATGCAGCTCAGTTTTCAAATATTACAGCCTATCATATTCCAAATAAGGGGGTCGGTTCAGCCCGTAACTTTGGCTTATCCAAAGCAAAAGGCGAGTTTATCTGTTTTGTGGATGCGGATGACTATCTTGTGGGAAATCTATTTTCAGATGTGGAAAGTCAATTAGATTCACAATTAGACTTATTGGTGTTTAGTTACTATAATTCGATTGAAAAGAACTTATCAGAAATAGATCGATCGGCAAAAATACTTCCTACTGAAGGAAAAAAAGATAAGAGTGATTTTATTGCGCTTTTTCAAGAATTATTTCTAACAGATATGATGTATACTGTTTGGAATAAAATTTACCGTAGAGAATTTCTAGAGGAACATCAAATTGTTTTTGAATCCTATGAATTGGGAGAAGATGTTCGTTTCAATTTGAGTGTTTATCAGCATGTCAATACGGTTTTCTTGGTGAAATCTGCTTATTATGTCTATGTTTCAGGAAGAGTAGATTCTGCGATGGGACAGTATAATCCTAATCGGATGAACTATCAATTGGAAGAACTAGGAAAAGTTGATCAGTTGATGATAAGCTGGAATAGCCATGATGATCAATTTATAGATCAAATAAAGGCGCGCATCCTGATGAGTAATATTCAGAACATATCAAAGCAAAAGATGTCTCTTTCTAAAAAACGACACTATGTTGAGGTCTTGTGTAGAAATCAAGAGATGATTGCCTTGTTAAAAAAAGCTACTTCTCCACTCCACCCTCTAGTTAGACGGTTATTATATTTCAGAATGTATCTGACAGTAATTTTTTTAAAAAAACTGCAAACCTTGATAAAATAGGAAAATTCGCTATTTAGTTGTGAAAGGTTTTTATAGATACCAGTAATAAGACTATATGATCATGATTGAAAGGTTTGGATGACTGTTGTGATGAACAATCGTTTTATCTCAGAAAAAATTTATTTATTTACCTTGTTTATATGGGTTGTTGTCGCTTCGTTAGTCACAACCACTTATTTTGTTCGATTAGATGGTTTTCTATCGCTTTATCGTTTACTCCTTTACTTTACAATTATTATGCTGTTGATAAAGGAGTTGATGAACTTTCCGAAAACGCTATATTACTTTAGATTTCATTGGCAACAATTATTAATAGTAACAGCATTTTTTATTGCAATGTTTATAGTTGCAAAAAATCGCGATGGATTGCTAGATATAAATGTGTTGCTTCTTGTTTTTTCCGCTAGAGATATTGATTTTAGGAAATTATTAGGAACTTTTTCTGTGGCGACATTCCTGGTGCTTTGTTTGACAATTTATGCCAGTCAGAAAGGGATGATTGCCAATATGTTTATGAATGCAGATGGTGGCTACCGTTTTAGTCTAGGATTTAACTATGTATCATTTGCATCACAGAGACTGTTCTTTGCCTTGTGTACTTATCTAATGTTTCGAGGGAAAAGAATTTCGTACCCTGAATTGTTGGCCTTACTTTTAGCTACGATTTATATGTACCAACAAACTTCGACATCCAGTCCATTTTACTTAAGTATTTTGATACTAACCTATGCCTTGTTGAGTATTAAAATCTTTAAAAAAGAGTTTATCATTGGAAATTTCTGGTCAAAGGCACTTGCGCAGTACGGTTTTATTGTAGCTTTAGCGGTTATCTTGTATTTTTGTTTTTATTCATCTGGCAATTTATTTCACTTAGTCGATCAATTTACGCATAATCGCTTGCGTCTCAGTGTGGATGGTTTCCGAAATTTTGGTGTATCTTGGTTAGGGCAACCAATTTCCTTTACAACTCTTGATATGTTTGGAAATTTCACTAGTAATTACAATTATATTGATAGCTCTTTTGTTCAATTATTGGTTATTGATGGCTTGATTGTCAGTACCTTCATGTTGTTTGCTCTTACTAAAGTTATGAAATATTTCATATCCATTCAAAAAGATATCGTACTGGCTTGCCTAGGAATTATGATTATCCATGGAATGTTCGATCCTCAGATGTTGGTTCTTCGCTACTCTCCATTAATTTTGTTCATCAGTCGATTGTTTATTATGAATCTAGATAATAAAATTGAATAAAAAGAGTTAAGTCCAGTTAAAAAGAAAGATTAAGACGAGTTACATCCTTATGAAAGTTCTTAAAAATTACGCCTATAATCTCTCCTACCAGTTGCTAGTGATTATTCTACCGATTATCACCACACCTTATGTGACACGGGTTTTTAGTTCAGATGACTTAGGGACTTACGGCTATTTCAACTCCATTGTCACCTACTTTATCCTTTTAGCGACCCTAGGAGTAGCTAATTATGGAACCAAGGAGATCTCAGGACACCGCAAGGACCTCCAAAAGAATTTCTGGGGGATTTATACCCTCCAGTTAGTGGCGACCTTTGTCTCCATCTTACTCTATGTCTTACTTTGCTTGGTGCTTCCTTCTATGCAAAATCCTGTGGCCTATATTTTGGGGCTCAGTTTGGTTTCAAAAGGCCTTGATATATCTTGGCTATTTCAGGGCTTAGAGGACTTCCGCAAGATTACGATTCGGAATATCACGGTCAAACTGGTTGGAGTCATCTCCATCTTCTTGTTTGTTAAGTCTGCTAATGATCTTTATCTCTATGTATTCTTACTAACGATCTTTGAATTATTAGGTCAGCTCAGTATGTGGTTGCCCGCCCGTGAATTTATTGGGAAAGCCCATTTTGATATGGCTTATGCACGGGTGCATTTAAAACCGGTCATTCTGCTTTTTTTACCGCAGATTGCTATTTCCCTCTATGTCACCCTTGACCGGACCATGCTGGGGGCTCTCGCCTCTACAAAGGATGTGGGGATCTATGATCAGGCCTTGAAATTGGTCAATATTTTGCTGACCCTAGTGACCTCACTGGGAAGTGTCATGTTGCCTCGGGTATCGAGCCTCTTATCCTCAGGGGACCACAAGGCTGTCAACAAGATGCACCAAATGTCCTTTTTGATTTATAATTTGGTCATTTTCCCGATCATTGCCGGCATGCTGATTGTCAATGATGACTTTGTTCAGTTCTTCCTAGGAAAGGATTTCCAGGATGCGCGTTATGCCATAGCCATCATGATTTTTAGAATGTTCTTTATCGGCTGGACCAATATCATGGGGATTCAAATCCTCATCCCGCATGATAAAAACAAAGAATTTATGATTTCGACCACTGTTCCTGCCATTATCAGTGTCGGGTTGAATTTGCTCTTCTTGCCTCATTTTGGTTTTATCGGTGCAGCCATTGTTTCGGTTTTAACAGAATCCTTGGTCTGGGGAATTCAATTGTACTATACCCGTCATTACCTCAAGGAAGTACCGATTCTTGGGGCTATGGCAAAAATTATTCTCGCTTCTACTATAATGTATGGCTTTGTTGCTAAGTGCAAAACCATTCTTGCATTTTTCACCTACTTTAAATGTTCTTGTGTATGCAGTGCTTGGTGGCCTCATTTACCTGCTTGCTATTCTAGTTCTAAAAGTGGTAGATGTGAAAGAGTTAAAACAAATAATAGGAAAACAATCGAAATGAAGAAAATACGGAATACGAACCTAGATTTGCTTAAAATTATGGCTTGTGTAGGAGTTGTTCTACTCCATACCACAATGCCAGGATTTAAAGAAACTGGATCTTGGAATTACTTAACATATTTATATTACTTAGGTACCTATTCAATTCCGCTATTTTTTATGGTAAATGGCTATTTATTATTGGGAAAAAATGAAATAAGCTATTCATACATCCTGCAAAAAATAAAATGGATTCTTGTAACCGTATCGACATGGACTTTAATCATTTGGATTTATAAGAGGGATTTTCCAGAAAACCCAATAAAAAAAGTTTTGGGTTCTTTGTTACAAAGAGGTTATTTTTTCCAGTTTTGGTTTTTTGGTGCTTTAATCCTTATTTACTTGTGTCTACCAATTTTGAAAAAATTTCTAAAATCAAAAAATCGGTATTTGTTGATTCTTTCTGTACTGGTAATTATCGGTTTGATTTTTGAGCTGACAAATTTTTTACTTCAAATGCCAGTGCAAGTTTATGTTATACAGACATTTCGATTATGGACCTGGTTTTTCTATTATATTTTAGGTGGATTTCTAGCACAATTTAACTTGGATACTCTTAAAAAAAGTGTTATAGAAGTTGGATGAAAGTAATCACCGTAGTTTTTGCTATTTGCTTCACCATTAATTTTATTTATAGAAGGAAAAAAATATTCACCATAATTTTTTTGCTGAATATTTTTTTATGATAGTATTTTTTTGTGAAAGTTATAAGTTTAGGGACTTTTTTTGACGGTGCTGACGTTTGATTTAAATACAGATAAAAAAACAGATGGATAATCTATCTTTCTAATCAAACTATGGGTGTTTTCATTATACATACATATGTTATGAAAGTGTGGGAGAAATCAGTTGGATTTAGTTTTGCAGGAGCACATTTGCTTTTTCTCATCTTCACATTGAGTGTAAGTTTTATTGTGGTTAGAATATTAATGAAAATCCCTTATTTCAATCGAATAGTTAAATTATAAATTATTAATAGGAGACAACTATGTACGACTATCTGATCGTTGGTGCTGGTTTATCGGGGGCAATTTTTGCTCATGAGGCAACCAAGCGTGGCAAAAAAGTAAAAGTGATTGACAAGCGTAATCACATTGGCGGAAATATCTACTGTGAAGAAGTGGAAGGAATCAATGTTCACAAGTATGGTGCCCACATTTTCCATACGTCCAACAAAAAAGTCTGGGACTATGTCAACCAGTTTGCTGAATTTAACAACTATATCAATTCACCGGTAGCTAATTACAAGGGTAGCCTCTACAATCTTCCCTTCAACATGAATACCTTTTATGCCATGTGGGGAACCAAGACTCCTCAAGAAGTCAAGGACAAGATTGCCGAGCAGACAGCTGACATGAAAGATGTTGAGCCGAAAAACTTGGAAGAACAAGCGATCAAGTTGATTGGTCCAGATATCTATGAAAAGTTGATCAAGGGCTATACGGAGAAGCAATGGGGACGTTCTGCGACGGACCTTCCTCCTTTCATCATTAAGCGCCTCCCAGTGCGTTTGACCTTTGATAATAACTACTTTAACGACCGTTACCAAGGGATTCCAATCGGTGGCTACAACGTCATTATTGAAAACATGCTGGGCGATGTAGAAGTAGAACTTGGGGTTGATTTTTTTGCCAATCGTGAAGAACTGGAAAGCTCTGCTGAAAAAGTTGTCTTTACAGGGATGATTGACCAGTATTTCAACTACAAACATGGGGAGTTGGAATACCGCAGTCTTCGATTCGAACATGAAGTCTTGGATGAGGAAAACCATCAAGGCAATGCAGTGGTCAACTATACTGAGCGTGAAATTCCATATACTCGGATCATTGAGCACAAGCACTTCGAATATGGTACCCAACCGAAGACGGTGATTACCCGTGAGTACCCAGCTGACTGGAAACGGGGAGATGAACCCTACTACCCAATCAATGATGAAAAGAACAACGCTATGTTTGCCAAGTACCAAGAAGAAGCCTCTAAAAATGACAAGGTCATCTTCTGTGGGCGCCTAGCAGACTATAAATACTACGACATGCATGTGGTTATTGAGCGTGCTTTGGAAGTCGTTGAGAAAGAATTTACTAAATGACACAAGAAAAAATTGATATCGTGGTTCTTTGGGTTGATGGTAGTGACCCGGAGTTTATCCGCGAGAAACAAGCCGTGACAGGTCAAATAGCAGAAATAGACCAAGAAATCGATGGTGAGCAACGCTATCGTGATTACGGCATTTTTAATTATTGGTTTCGAATGATTGAAAAACATGCTCCTTGGGTAAATCATATTTATTTAGTCACAAATGGGCAAAAACCTGAATGGTTGAACTTGGAGCATCCAAAACTCAAGTTGGTTACTCATAAGGAATTTATCCCTAAAGAGTATCTACCTACTTATAATTCAGCGGCTATTGAGCTTAACCTCCATCGGATTGAAGGCTTGTCGGAAAACTATCTCTATTTCAATGATGATATGTACTTAATCAGAGATAGTCAACCTTCAGATTTTTATAAGAATGGGCAACCGAAGCTTTTAGCGGTTTATGATGCTTTGGTTCCTTGGTCACCATTTACCAATACTTATCACAATAATGTTGAATTAATTTATCGTCATTTTCCTAATAAAAAAGCCTTAAAATCTTCACCTTGGAAATTCTTTAATTACCGCTATGGTTCCTTGGTTTTGAAAAACTTGTTACTTTTGCCATGGGGACCAACAGGCTATGTGAACCAGCATGTACCTGTTCCAATGAAAAAGAGTACCTTGGCACATTTATGGGAAATTGAGGGTGAAACCTTAGATAAAACGTCACGAAATCAATTGCGAGACTATGGAGTAGATGTTAATCAATACATCTGTCAGCATTGGCAAATTGAAAGTAATCAATTTTATCCTATGCCAAAGAATGTTGGAGAGTCGATAGACCTGAATCAAGTGGATCTATTAGAGAGTATCTTTAAAGATAAACATAAAAAACTTCTTTGTGTGAATGATGATGTTGACTTTAAAGAGGAGAATGTCATTCGTTTTAAGGAAATCTTGAAAGAACGCTATCCTGAAAAAAATCAGCTTTTTGAAAAAAATGAGAAATAAGAGATGAAATACTATTTAAAAAGAAGAGTTTTTTTACACGATAACAATGTAAAAAAATGCCGGTAATAAGGCACGTAATGATATTGAAGAAATTGTAAAGAGAGAGGGCTATCAAGCCTTGGTTCTTTCGGTTGATAATTGGTACGAGATGAGTACCCTTAAAGCACAACTTCATAAATCAAAGGCTTTTTGGACAAGCCTTGGATCAACTAAAGCAAGGTGATGAGTTACTGATTCAGTTTCCAATGCTTCATCATAGCTTTTTCATAACGCATCATGTAAGAAAAGCGCAGAAAAAAGGCGTAAAAGTTCATTTTATTATCCACGATTTAGAAGCTCTTCGTTATGTCAATGTTGAGAATTTCCCTTTGAAACATAAGATTCGAGTTCAGGTTCAAGAATCAGGTCTTCTAGGTGCAGCTGATGGGATCATCGCTCACAACCCGGTTATGAAATCTGTCTTGGTGGATAAAGGAATTGCGGAAGATAAGATTGTTAGCCTTGGAATTTTTGACTATTTGATTCCAAATTTCCAAGAGAAGACAGGTCTAACTAAGAATCAGCAAATTATTGTGGCTGGTAATTTGGCACAAGAAAAAGCTGGTTATCTATACTCTCTCCCTGGGGAACCAGCTTATAACCTCTATGGTGTTGGCTTTGATGAGAGTAGAGCGCTTGCAAATGAAATCTACTTTGGTTCTTTTCTACCTGACGAGTTACCAGCAGCACTTGAGGGTGGTTTTGGGCTTGTCTGGGATGGGGATAGTGCTGAGACCTGTAGTGGCGTCTTTGGCGAGTACCTTCGCTATAACAACTCTCACAAGGCGTCACTATACTTGGCCTCAGGCTTCCCGCTTGTGGTTTGGAAACAGTCAGCCTTGTCTCACTTTGTGCTTGAGAAGAGCTGTGGGATTGCAGTAGACTCGCTTCATGACTTGAAGGAGACAATCGACAATCTTTCAGATGCCGATTACCAAGACTTGGTGGACAATGCCAAGCGTGTTGGTCAGGAAATCCGAGAGGGTCACTACCTAAAGACTGCATTAGCAAGTTTAACATAAGATCAGAAGAAGTCGCTCGGACTTCTTTTTTGTGTTTCGAAATAATATCACTAATTTTAAAAATTTGTAGTATAAAGCTTTTCATCGCTAAAACCGTGTGGTAAAATGATTAAAGTATAAAATTTGTATAAAGGGAAGTTTATATGAAAAAGAAAGATCTTATTTTTTATGCGGGAGCAGCGGTCCTGATGGCTGTGTCTGCTCAAGGAGTGAGCGCAGATGAGGTGGCTTCAAAAGAAGCTGCTTCTACTGAAGGCAACCAAGTCCAGGCTGAAAAAGCGCTAGAAGTAACTGTTGTTGACAAGACTATAGCGCCTGTTGCAAGTAACTACGCTGCACCAGCAAATGTGACGGAGCAGTCAACAGAGCCTGTTGTCAGTGAGGCTCCATCAGAAAGTCTGGTATCGACTAAAGAGAAGGATACAGTTGCCACGATTTCCGATAAGACTGAAGGAAAATCTGCTCAGTCAACAGGTACCACTACGTTTTTTAACACAGGTGCGAACGCTCCAGCGGGTCGCTCAACGGATGTGGCGGTTCAGCCAAAATCATTCGTTGATGTGAGTAGCCACAATGGAGAGATTAGTATTGGAGACTACCGCACCTTAGCTAATAAGGGCGTGGGTGGTGTCGTTGTCAAATTAACAGAAGACACCTGGTACAAGAATCCAAATGCGGAAAACCAAATTCGCAACGCGCAAGCAGCTGGTCTGCAAGTATCGACCTACCACTTCTCTCGCTATACTTCTGAAGAAGCAGCGCGTGCAGAAGCACGGTTTTATATTGCAGCGGCGCAACGGTTGAATCTTCCAAAGAACACCCTCATGGTCAATGACTTTGAGGATGCTAAGATGCAGCCGAATATCAACCGCACCACCCAAGCTTGGGTAGATGAAATGCGTAAAAATGGCTACACCAATTTGATGTTCTACACCAGTGCTAGCTGGTTGGATGAAAACAATCTTCGCAAGAAAGGTCCAGTCAACACCGCTCAATTTGGCATTCAAAATTTCTGGGTTGCCCAATACCCTTCTCCAAAACTATCTGTAAATGATGCGAAAAGTTTGCGTTACAATGGAAAAGCGGGAGCATGGCAGTTCACTTCTCAAGCGGAATTGCTTCCAGGCAAACACCTCTTTGACCACAGTGTGGACTATACAGGTCGCTTTACAGCGAACACAAAACCCGCAGCTGACCCGACAGTAGGAAATTTAAGTGGAAAGATCAGCATTTCCAATAACGATACCATGGCCGGTCGCTTTGATGTCGTGATCTCAGATGTCAAAGCACCAAATGGAGTTCGAACAGTTTCTGTACCGATCTGGTCAGAAACAGGTGGCCAAGATGACCTTGTTTGGTATACCGCAAATCGCCAAGCAAATGGGACCTATACCATCAATGTGAAAGCATCGGACCATAAAAATTCAACCGGTCTATACAATGTCCACCTTTACTATGTTCAGAACAATGGGCAATTGACAGGTGTTGGCGGAACAACGACAAATGTTTATGTCGGAAAACAACCAGAAGATTTAAAACCAAGTGGCACGTTGACTATTGAGAATAATAATTCCGAGACAGGTACCTTTGATGCGGTCATTCGTAATGTTGTTGCACCAAATGGACTGAAAGAAGTCTTGATTCCGACCTGGTCAGACAAGAACTGGCAAGATGATCTAGTCTGGCATAAAGCGATTCGTCAAAGTGACGGAAGCTACCGCGCAACGATTAAAGCCTCAGATCATAAAAATGATGATGGCAAATACAATGTCCATGTCTACTACGTGGATCAAACTAATCAACGAAACTATATTACAGAAACTACGACATACATCACAGAGACTACTACAGAAGTGCGTCACGTTAAACCAAGTAGCACGTTGACTATTGAGAACAATAATTCCGAGACAGGTACCTTTGATGCGGTCATTCGTAATGTTGTTGCACCAAATGGACTGAAAGAAGTCTTGATTCCGACCTGGTCAGACAAGAACTGGCAAGATGATCTTGTTTGGCACAAAGCAGTCCTTCAGAGTGACGGAAGCTACCGTGCAACGATTAAAGCCTCAGATCATAAAAAAATGATGATGGCAAATACAATGTCCATGTTTATTACGTGGATCAAAATAATCAACGGAGCTATATCACAGAAACCACTACAGAAGTGCGTCACGTTAAACCAAGTGGCACGTTGACTATTGAGAACAATAATTCCGAGACAGGTACCTTTGATGCGGTCATTCGTAATGTTGTTGCACCAAATGGACTGAAAGAAGTCTTGATTCCGACCTGGTCAGACAAGAACTGGCAAGATGATCTTGTTTGGCACAAAGCAGTCCTTCAGAGTGACGGAAGCTACCGAGCTACCATCAAAGCCTCAGATCATAAAAATGATGATGGCAAATACAATGTCCATGTTTATTACGTGGATCAAACTAATCAACGAAACTATATTACAGAAACCACTACAGAAGTGCGTCACGTTAAACCAAGTGGCACGTTGAGTATTGAGAACAATAATTCCGAGACAGGTACCTTTGATGCGGTCATTCGTAATGTTGTTGCACCAAATGGACTGAAAGAAGTTTTGATTCCGACCTGGTCAGACAAGAACTGGCAAGATGATCTTGTTTGGCACAAAGCAGTCCTTCAGAGTGACGGAAGCTACCGTGCAACAATTAAAGCCTCAGATCATAAAAATGAGGACGGCAAATATAATGTCCATGTTTATTACGTGGATCAAACGAACCAACGAAACTATATTACAGAAACTACAGCAGAAGTACGTCAAGCCCGTCGTTCTGGTACGATTGTAATCCAAAACAACAACAAGGATACGGGAACTTTTGACGTCATCATTAAGGATGTCTACAGCCCTAAAGGCGTGCGGGCAGTTCAAGTCCCAACTTGGTCCGATAAGGACGGTCAAGATGATATCCGTTGGTATGAAGCGACTCGTCAAGCGAACGGAGACTATAAGGTTTCTGTCAAGGCTAGCGATCACAAGAACTCTACTGGCAAGTACCATGTTCACCTTTATTACATCCAAAATGATGGTTCTCGTGTAGGTGTTGGTACGGCAACCACAGACGTGGAATTTCGAAATCTAACGACCAAGACTCAAGCATCTATCAAGAATGTCAATGCAACGAACGGGACTTATACAGTAGCTGTAGATCAAGCGCCTCAAGGTCGTCAGATTAAGAATATTCGTGTCGCAGCTTGGTCTAAAGCTCATCAAGAAAATCTTTACTGGTATTCCGCAACCCCAACAGGTATGCACACAGAGATCACAGTCTCTGCCAATAATCACGGTAATGAAGCAGGCAACTATACGACGCACGTCTATGTGGACTACAAAGATGGAGGAGTTGAAGGTTTTAACCTGGGTCAAACAGCCTTGTCTCCACGGAATCAAAAGGTGAATCCACAAACAACCTATTATTCTCAACGAGACCCTCGTTGGGCTGGGAAATATTATGGTGTCAGTAATGTCGATCAGTCAGGTTGTGTGCCAACTTCTCTTGCCATGACCTTCACAGATATCCTTGGAAGAACGATTCTGCCAACAACAGTGGCTGATTATCTTTACAACAATACTGAATCATTTAACAAAGGTGAAGCAGGAACGGATGCAGATGGTATTGTATCTGCTACTCGTAACTGGGGCTTGAAGAGTCAATTGGTTAACGGAGCTGGAGGTATTGCAGAAGCCCTTATGGCAGGCAAGCATGTACTTGCTGCTGTAGGCAATAGCCAATTTACCAGCGATCCTTATACCCATGAGTTGGTCTTACATGGCTATGATAATGGAAAGACCTACGTCCGTGATCCATATAATAGCGGTAACAACGGTTGGTATTCGATCAATTATCTTCACTCCATTAAGAGTAAAGACCCGATGGATAACAAGCTCGGAGCACCTTTCTTCTCTATTTTTGCATAAGTATATGAGAGTGGGACAGAAATCAGTCATTCGTTAGAATTCGATTTCGTCGTCCCACCTCCGCACAGTTGAGTAGGGCTGTAAAAGCTGATGAAATCAGTGTAGTAGAGCTCATTCAACCACTGCGTCTTGATCGACAATCAAAAAAAACAATTGAGAGGCTAGGGACTTTTGTCCCAGCCTCTTCTTTTTTTCTTCCGATTAAGTATGAAATCTCAATGAAGTTGTTTCTTGATCTGACGGTTTGTGCTATAATACTACTATGTGAGTAGAATCCGTATAAAAAAATGTAAGGGAAGATAAATGAAAAAGAAAGATCTTATTTTTTATGCCGGGACAGCGGTTTTATTAGCCTTTTCGACACAACAGGTCAAGGCAGATGAGCAAGTCGCATCCGATCAAACCTCAGAAAATACTTCAGCTGTCGTGTTGAAAACACCAACGGTATCAGAAGCTCAGAATATTGCAACCGATGGGGTGAAAACTGATCAAGCAGTTCAGACAGAAAAACCTGTTGTGACTGATGTAGCACCTGTCACACCGACTGTTGGCGATAACCAGTCTTTTGACAAGGATTCTAGCGACAAGGTTGAATCAGAGCATCCGGTACCTACTGTGGTAGCTAGTCGCGCTCCCTACGGCGCACGGGCACGAGTGGTAGAAATAGAAAATAATAGTTTGCCAGTTGAAGAAGTAGAGAAACCAAGTGGCACGTTGACTATTGAGAACAATAATTCCGAGATAGGTACCTTTGATGCGGTCATTCGTAATGTTGTTGCACCAAATGGACTGAAAGAAGTCTTGATTCCGACCTGGTCAGACAAGAACTGGCAAGATGATCTTGTTTGGCACAAAGCGATTCGTCAAAGTGACGGAAGCTACCGAGCTACCATTAAGACTAGCGATCATCAAAATGATGATGGTAAGTACAATGTCCATGTTTATTACGTGGATCAAAATAATCAACGGAGCTATATTACAGAAACCACTACAGAAGTGCGTCACGTTAAACCAAGTGGCACGTTGACTATTGAGAACAATAATTCCGAGACAGGTACCTTTGATGCGGTCATTCGTAATGTTGTTGCACCAAATGGACTGAAAGAAGTTTTGATTCCGACCTGGTCAGACAAGAACTGGCAAGATGATCTTGTTTGGCACAAAGCAGTCCTTCAGAGTGATGGAAGTTACCGAGCTACTATCAAAGCCTCAGATCATAAAAATGAGGACGGCAAATACAATGTCCATGTTTATTACGTGGATCAAAATAATCAACGGAGCTATATTACAGAAACCACTACAGAAGTGCGTCACGTTAAACCAAGTGGCACGTTGACTATTGAGAACAATAATTCCGAGACAGGTACCTTTGATGTAGTCATTCGTAATGTTGTTGCACCGAAAGGTTTGAAAGAAGTTTTGATTCCGACCTGGTCAGACAAGAACTGGCAAGATGATCTTGTTTGGCACAAAGCAGTCCTTCAGAGTGACGGAAGCTACCGTGCAACAATTAAAGCCTCAGATCATAAAAATGATGATGGTAAATACAATGTCCATGTTTATTACGTGGATCAAAATAATCAACGGAGCTATATTACAGAAACCACTACAGAAGTGCGTCACGTTAAACCAAGTGGCACGTTGACTATTGAGAACAATAATTCCGAGACAGGTACCTTTGATGTAGTCATTCGTAATGTTGTTGCACCGAAAGGTTTGAAAGAAGTTTTGATTCCGACCTGGTCAGACAAGAACTGGCAAGATGATCTTGTTTGGCACAAAGCAGTCCTTCAGAGTGATGGAAGTTACCGAGCGACCATCAAAGCCTCAGATCATAAAAATGAGGACGGTAAATACAATGTCCATGTTTATTACGTGGATCAAAATAATCAACGAAACTATATTACAGAAACTACAGCAGAAGTACGTCAAGCTCGTCGTTCTGGTACGATTGTAATCCAAAACAACAACAAGGATACGGGAACCTTTGACATCATCATTAAGGATGTATACAGCCCTAAAGGTGTGCGGACCGTTCAAGTTCCAACTTGGTCTGATAAGGACGGTCAAGATGACATCCGTTGGTACGAAGCGACTCGTCAAGCGAATGGAGACTACAAGGTTTCTGTCAAGGCTAGCGATCACAAGAACTCTACTGGCAAGTACCATGTTCACCTTTACTACATCCAAAATGATGGCTCTCGTGTAGGGGCTGGTACGACAACGACAGAAGTTGAATTTCGAAATATGACGACCAAGACCCAAACAGGGATCAAGAATGTGAATTCTGGTGCGGGAACCTTTACGGTAACGGTGGACCAAGCACCTCAGGGGCGTCGGATCAAGAACATCCGTGTTGCGGCCTGGTCTCAAGCACATCAGGAAAACCTCTTCTGGTATACAACAGCACCTTCTGGTACGCATACAGAAGTGCAAGTCTCTGCAGCGAATCACCAGTACCAGAAAGGAAACTACACCACTCACGTCTATGTGGACTATGTGGATGGTGGCGTTGAAGGCTTTAACCTAGGTCAAACAGCTCTTTCACCTCGTGCGACAGTTGATCAAACGGCTTTCACTCCTCGTGTTACGAATGGACAACGGGACCGTGTCTTACGAGCTGCAGCCAATTTAGTTGGTGTTCGTGGAGGGACCGCAGCTCACGATCAATTGGTCAACGATTACAACAGTGTTAAACCACTTCCGGTTGGTTATACCGTGAAGACGACCGATGATTGGTGTGATATCTTTGTCACAACGGTCTTCCAGCGTGAGGGCTTGAGTGGTTTGATTGGCCGTGAATGTGGAGTCGAACGTCACATTCAGATTTTCAAACGATTGGGCATTTGGAATGAAGATGGTACCACTACACCAAAAGCAGGGGACATTATCACCTTTAACTGGGATCAAAATAGCCAGCAAAATAATGGCTTTGCGGATCACATCGGAATTGTTGAGAGCGTCTCAAATGGGATTATTCATACCATTGAAGGAAACTCCAACAACCAAGTCCGTCGCAATACGTATCGGATTGGACATGGCAATATCCGTGGCTTTGCAAGTCCTCGCTATCAATAATAAAAAGAAGCCCTGTGGCTTCTTTTTTTTGATTCTTTTTTCAGGCTTTTAACCCCTCTTCGAAACTCTGGGAAGGGGCTTCGACTTGGATGGTTTCCAGCGTCAGTGGATTGGTGAAAGTCAAGCGGTAGGCATGGAGCATGAGTCGCTCTCCACGCGCAGGATTGTAGAGAGGATCCCCGACAATTGGGTGGCCATGATGGGAGAGGTGGACTCGGATCTGATGGGTACGACCAGTCTTGAGTTGGCATTTGACCAGGCTATTTCGCCCGATTTTTTTCAGTTGCGTCACCTGGGTTTCTGCGTACTGCCCCTTGCGTGGATCGACCAGGCGCTTGCGCCGATCGTGGCGATCGCGTCCGATTTTATCCTTGTAGACGATCGTTTTTTGCGTCAAGCTACCTTGAATCAAAGCCCAGTACTCGCGTTGGATTTTTTTATCTTCCAAAATGCGGTTGAGAATGGGGAGGATAAAAGGATTCTTGGCAAATAAAATGGCCCCACTGGTTTCTTTGTCTAGGCGGTGCACGACGTAACAGGTGGCTCCAACATAGCTGGAAACATGGTTGAGAAGAGCGATTTCCGTCGGTTCATTGGCGTGAGTTTTCATGCCTTCGGGCTTATTGACGATGATGACGTGCTCATCCTGATAGAGTTCTTGGACGAGACTGGAGTCACCGGCTGGGAGCTCTTTTTCAGGGTAATCGTCCGCATCAAAGATCAGCTGGATCTGGTCCCCTTTTTGAACAGGACTCTGCCAGTTGATGGTCTCTCCGTTCACCAAGACGTGTTTTTTGATCCGCAAAAAATGCCGGATCTTACGGGGGATGAGGAAGTAGTCCTCAAGCAGCTCTTTCACAGTCATCTGGGGAAAGGCTTCTGGGATGGAAAATTGATAGTTCATGCTCCTATTGTAGCAAAATATAAGCTTAAAGAAAACTAAATGAGAAAGAGCGAGGAGCGTTCTTTTTCTTGCTAGGACAAGGATAAGGTGTTACAATAACAGGTATGAATAGAATAAAAGAATTATTTGAAAATGCGATCACTTTTTTTAGAAAGGATCATCCGCCTAAAACGGTGGCAGAAGAAGTGCCAGACACGGAGCTGCCAGAAGAGACAGTAGAGCCGACCTATAGTCGCTCGGGTAAGCACAGAAGCAAGCCTCTCTCTCAGCACCCCTTCCGTCGTTTTTGGCGTCGTTTCCATTTGACCAAGATTCTCTTGATCATTGGGCTAGGCTTTAGCCTCTTGACAGGGGGTTATCTCTTCTACCTTGCTAAGACAACCAATGTCAAGGATCTGCAGAATGCACTCAAGGCAACCACCATTATCTATGATAAGAATGGGGATCAGGCTGGAAGTTTGACCGGGCAAAAAGGAACCTATGTCGAACTCGATGCCATTAGTGAAAATCTGCAAAATGCCGTAGTAGCCACAGAGGACCGGAGTTTTTACAAGAACAGCGGGATCAACTATGGCCGTTTCTTCTTAGCAATTTTGACTCTGGGTCGCTCTGGTGGTGGGTCGACCATCACCCAGCAGTTAGCTAAAAATGCTTACCTGTCTCAGGACCAGACGGTGGAACGCAAGGCCAAGGAATTCTTCCTAGCGCTTGAAATCAATAAAAAATACAGTAAAAAAGAGATCCTCACTATGTACCTCAACAATGCCTATTTTGGAAATGGAGTCTGGGGGATTGAGGATGCTTCCAAGAAGTATTTTGGGGTTTCAGCTAGTCAATTAAGCCTAGATCAGTCGGCGGTTCTCGCAGGCATGCTCAAGGGGCCTGAGATCTACAATCCGCTCTATTCGGTAGAAAATGCGACCAACCGCCGAAATACGGTCCTTCAAAATATGGTAGCGGCTGGCTATATTGACCAGGCAACAGCCGATCAATCTGCTGCTGTTGATATCCATGGCCAACTAGTCGATGCCTATGAAGGGAAGTCGGAAGATTACCGCTACCCATCCTATTTTGATGCGGTCATCAATGAAGCGGTCAACAAATACGGTCTCACCGAAGAAGACATTGTCAAAAATGGCTACCGGATCTACACCGAGCTGGATCAGAATTACCAAGCGAGCATGCAGGTGATCTATGACAATACAGCTCTCTTTCCAGTAGCAGAAGATGGCACGCGCGCAGAGTCCGGTAGTGTGGCCCTTGATCCTAAGACTGGTGGGGTTCGGGCTCTCGTAGGTCGTGTCGGTAGCGATGAAAATCCAGGATTCCGTACCTACAACTATGCCACCCAGGCTGCTCGTAGTCCGGGCTCGACCATCAAACCTTTAGTGGTCTATAGCCCAGCTGTTGCAGAAGGTTGGTCGACCAATAAGGAACTGGACAATAGCACCACCCAATACGGAAGCTATGAAGTCAATAACTATGCAGGAATCCAGTCTAGCCCAACGGTACCGATGTACCAGGCCTTGGCGGAATCCTCAACCTTCCAGCGGTAGCGACCGCTAATGATTTGGGCCTCGATACGGTCTTTGAGTACGGTAAAAAAATTTGGTCTCAACATGGACAAGGTGGAAAAAAATCGCTTGCAGTAGCCTTGGGAGCCGGTGTAACTACCAATCCGATGCAGATGGCACAAGCTTATGGAACCTTTGCCAATGGCGGGGTCATGAATGATGCCCACCTCATTACCAAGATTGAAAAATGCAAGTGGTCAGGTGGTCAAGAGCCACAGCCAGAAATCAACACGGGTACTCAGTGGGTCAACAACAGATAAAAATGACCAATATGATGCTGGGAACCTTCAGTAATGGTACAGGGGTCAATGCTCGCACCTTATGGCTATACCATGGCAGGAAAAAAACCGGGACGACAGAGACCAGCTTTTAATAAGGACCTCTCTGGAGACCAGTGGGTGATCGGTTACACACCAGATGTGGTCATCAGTCAGTGGCTTGGATTCCCAACGACCGATGAAGGTCATTACTTGACCGACAGTAGTGCAGGAACGGCATCGGAGATCTTCCGCAATGTTGCAAATAGTGTTTTGCCTTATACAGACGGTACCCAGTTTGACTCGGTGAAGAACTCTTATGCTGAAAACGGCATTGCTCCAGTCGGAGAAGAAAAATACAGAAACAGACACCAAGGAAGACAAAGGTTTCTTTGAGGAAGTCAAAGAGAAGGCATCGAATATGGTCGACGATGCGAAAAAAAGCAATCGACGAAGCCGATATCCCAGGAAAAAGCGAAAAACGCCTGGGATACCTTCAAGGGTTGGCTTGGTTTCTAATCAAAAAAATCGATTCAGAGGAATTTCTGAATCGATTTTTTTGTTAGAGTTCACTATCTGATAAGCTAAAGGTGTCGCCGTGTTGCAAGTCTCCATATTGGTAGCCTCGTTTGAACCAGCGCATCCGTTGTTCAGAAGTCCCGTGAGTAAAGCTATCTGGTACGGAGTAGCCATAGGCTTGCTCCTGAAGAGTATCGTCTCCGACAGCGTGAGTCGCATTCATGGCTTCTTCAATATCTCCAATATCTAGAAGGTTTCGGTCTTGAATGGAGCGTGCCCAGACACCTGCTAGGTAATCGGCTTGCAACTCGATGCGGACACTGATGGCATTTCGTTCCTTTTTCAGAAAGTCCTTGCTGCATACGGTGGTATTTGCCAAGGATTCCCAGCTCATTTTGTACGTGATGGCCGACTTCATGGGCGATAACGTAGGCCATGGCAAAGTCGCCGCTAGCCTTGTATTTGGTGGTCAATTCCTTGTAGAAACTCATATCCAAATAAATTTTCTTATCGGTTGGACAGTAGAAGGGACCAGCCGATGCTTGCCCAACCCCGCAGCCTGTCTTTGTCCGTCCAGTATAGAAGACAAGTTTGGGTTCCTGGTAGGTCCGACCTTCTGCTTGAAAGAGCTTGTGCCAATGATCTTCTGTTGTCCCCAGGACCTTGCTGACGAACTGAGCGTCTGCATCGTCGACATGGGTCTGGTTGGTGCGTGTGACTTGAGTGGACTGGTAAGGCTGGGAGCTTCCATTTCCAAAGAGTCCGCCAAGACTAGCTCCTCCCCCACCCAGAAGGACCATGAGGAGGATAATGACGATCTTGCTCTTGAAGCTTCCAGGAGATAAGAGGATCTGTAAAATGCCCCCGCCAAGGTTGCTATTGCTAGAAGATTGGGAGTAGCTTTGTCCTCGTCGATCTTCGATATTTCTACTTTCTTTTAGGTTATCACTTTTCATATTCGTCTCCTTTTGTATTATTTTACCAAAAATGAAGAGAAAACCAGAGTGATAACGCTTTATATTTGCTTTTTTTCTTGGTGGGGAGATTTCTAATCTTGTCAAAACGTAGAAAAACTTGCTATAATGGGGGTGAACGGAGGCGTTATGGCATTAAAAAGCAAGTCTAGCGTGTACGGTTTGTGGGTCACGCAATTACTCCATTAAGTTGAGTGGGACGCCAAAACCAACACGTCTAGAAGTCAATAAATTCTGCAAACATTGCAGCAAGTATACCATCCATAAAGAAACACGATAGGAGAGAGTTGTGAAATTCATTAAAGATATTTTTCGTCTTACTAAAAGATACAACTTGGCCAAATCGCAAGGAAAGATGGAAAAAAATTTTTATCTCAGTGATTGAGTACACCGCTTTCTTTGTAGCTTTGATTTATTTGTTTGACAAAGTCATTGCACGTGGCCTATTGCAAATGATCAATTTCTTTTTAAGAAAAAGAAGCCAGGTGGGACTGAACTGCACCCCAAAAAGTTAGACAGAAAAAAATCTAACTTTTTGGGGGTGTTTTTATTATGAAATTAACTTATAAAGATAAAGTTCAGATCTATAAACTTAGAAAAACAAGGGCGAACCTTCAAAGAGATTTCAAATATATTTGGGATAACAATTCCCAATCTTCAGTACATGATTAAATTGATTGATCGTTATGGAATAGAAATCGTCAAAAAAAGGAAAAGAATTGTTACTATTCACCTGAACTAAAAACAAGAGATCATTGATAAAGTTCTACTTGAAGGTCGTTCTCAAATAAGGGTGTCTCTAGATTATGCTCTTCTAAGTGTTGGAATGTTGCCTAATTGGATAGCACAATATAAGAAAAACGGGTATACTATTGTTGAGAAAACAAGAGGGAGAGCACCTAAAATGGGACGTAAACCAAAGAAGAAACCCGAAGAGATGACAGAGTTAGAACGGCTTCAAGCAGAAAATGAGTACCTGAGAGCGGAGAATGCCATTCTAAAAAAGTTGAGAGAACTCCGATTGAGGGACGAGAAAGAGCAAGAAGAAAAAAACGAAAAATTGTTCGAGGATTGGTAACAGAGTTTGCTTTAGAGACTCTTCTAAAGATTATTAAGTTAGCTCGTTCAACCTATTATTACCAGCTAAAGCAGTTAGATAAAAGCGATAAAAATCATGATATTAAAGATGAAATTCAAGCTATTTTTACTGAGCATAAAGGAAATTATGGTTATCGCCGAATGACTCTAGAATTGAGAAATCGTGGTTATATAGTAAACCATAAGAAAGTCCAACGTTTGATGAGAGTCCTTGGTTTAAGTGCTCGAATTCGTCGTAAACGAAAGTACTCTTCATATCAAGGAGAGATTGGTAAGAAAGCAGATAATCTTATTCAACGCCAGTTTGAAGCATCCAAACCAATGGAAAAGTGCTACACAGATGTGACAGAATTTGCCATTCCGGCAAGCAGTCAAAAGCTCTATTTATCACCAGTTTTAGATGGTTTTAACAGCGAAATCATCGCTTATAATCTCTCAACTTCGCCGAACTTAGAACAAGTGAAAGCTATGTTAGACCAGGCTTTCGGTGAGGAACATTACGAGAATACCATTCTTCATAGTGATCAAGGATGGCAATATCAACACGATTTTTATCATCATTTTTTAGAGGATAAAGGAATCAAGCCATCTATGTCACGTAAGGGTAATAGCCCAGACAATGGCATGATGGAATCCTTCTTTGGCATTCTTAAGTCCGAAATGTTTTATGGTTACGAGAATACATTTAAGTCACTTAACCAATTGGAACAAGCTATTGTAGACTATATTGACTATTACAACAACAAACGAATTAAGGTAAAACTAAAAGGACTCAGTCCTGTGCAATACAGAACTAAATCCTTTGTGTAAATTAATTGTCTAACTTTTTGGGGTCAGTACAGACCCTCAGGGTCCCATTTTTTATTGTCCTTTCTAAAAAATAAATCAGCAAACCTCTTTGCATTCCTACAAAATGTGGTATAATGTAGCTAGGAAAACGAAAGCCAAGAGGCTTTTTTTAGTATGTTCACAAAAGCTCGAGCAGGCTAAACAGAAAGAAAGGATGCCCAAATGGACAGTTTTGACAAAGGCTGGTTTGTATTACAAACCTACTCAGGATATGAAAACAAAGTAAAAGAGAATCTTTTGCAACGTGCGCAAACCTACAATATGTTAGAAAATATCTTGCGCGTAGAGATTCCAACTCAGACCGTACAAGTTGAGAAAAACGGTAAATCAAAAGAAATCGAAGAAAACCGCTTCCCAGGTTATGTCTTGGTGGAAATGGTCATGACAGATGAAGCTTGGTTTGTCGTTCGGAATACCCCTAACGTTACTGGTTTCGTTGGATCACACGGGAATCGTTCAAAACCAACCCCATTGTTGGAAGAAGAAATCCACAGCATCTTGCTCTCTATGGGTCAAACCGTGCAAGAGTTTGATCTGGATGTCAAGGTGGGCGATACGGTTCGCATCATCGATGGTGCCTTCACAGACTACACTGGTAAGATCACTGAAATTGATAACAACAAGGTGAAAAATGGTCATTTCTATGTTCGGTAACGATACGGTTGCAGAAGTGAATTTGAACCAAATTGCTGAATTGTAAGAAAGAGAGAGTGGGACAGCTTCAACAGTCTGGGAGACTGTTGAAGGTTGCAGATAAAGGAAACATAGTTTCCGTCAATATAGGGCATCTTTGAAGCTTAAAAAAAGCGAACAAAGACTTAGGATACTTGCTTCGCAAGTTCTATCCGCCACCTCAAAGCAGTGCTTTGAGCACTCAACCACTGCGTCTTGCTCGACAATCCAAAGACAATTAAGAGGCTAGGGACTTTTGTCCCAGCCTCTTTGTATGGATCGTTATTGATTTTTTTATCTAGGCCAGTGATTTTTAACTGCTTGGTTTCTGCAGCAGACGTGACATTGAAGATCTTGTCTCCTTGTGTAGAGAAGCTAGATTCATCCCCATTGCTATCTTTATAGACATAGCTGGTCCCGGATTCAGAACGCATAATGGCATAGGGTTTCCCGAGGCGTTTGAGGGCCGTTTTGGCTGTATCTGATTTGGAAATTCCGCCAGTAGACTGGTGGTTGGTCTCACCCCCTCTTAAACGAAAGGTAATGTCTGTTAGGACACCATTGTTGAAGAAAGCCATGATATCGCCATTGTCTGTTACCCAGACATTGACCCCATCGCCGGGATTCGCACTGTCCGTACTACTTACTGGCTGGCCAAAGGCAGCGACCACGTCATCGTAACTGCTTCTTGCTTTTGGTCCTCCGACCTCTTGTCCATCTTGGGTTCTTAGTACAAAACCAGTTGTAGGATGAAGGTTCCTAAGCTTTTCAATTTCAGGAATGGACGCAGCTCCAGGTACATATTGGAGAGAAGCCCCGTCATCCGGATCCATGCTGAAGCGATCTGAAAAATCATCTGAGCTATTACTTTCAGAAGACGTGCTTGTCTCTTTACTCGATGATGTTTTGCTTGAAGATGATTGGACCGACTTTTTGGAACTAGAAGCTGTTTTTGCTGGTTGCGCAGAATTGGCAGGTGAGCAAGCTGCTAGCGTTAAAAGTGAAAGAAGGCCGACTGTATAGAAACGAATGTTTTTCATAAATATCCTTTCAATTGTCATTTGCCTATCAGGCGAGGGTTTTATTATATCAATAATCGATAAATGAGGCAAACGGTAACAAAAAACCCCCTATTGCTAGGGGAATTTTTAAAAGATAAAAGATGATAAAAATTTTATTATCAAGGCGGTAGACGGATTTGAACCGACGATCAAGCTTTTGCAGAGCCGTGCCTTACCACTTGGCTATACCGCCATAACATATAATATTGTAACCTAAAAATCAAGATAGGTCAAGAAAAACTTTTTGTTTCAAATCAATCAAGAAAGAGAGGACAAAAAATCTCTCAAATAGCTTGCGAATTCTAGGGATTTCTGCTATACTTATAGAGTTGTCTAAGACAGCAAATACTCATCTCGGATCCATTGTGGTACCGTTGCCCTTGTGGTCGTGCTGCAAGTTGACGTCTGAGAGAGGAGAAAAAAACAAAAAAGGAGAACTTACTCATGGCAGTAATTTCAATGAAACAACTTCTTGAGGCTGGTGTACACTTTGGTCACCAAACTCGTCGCTGGAACCCTAAGATGGCTAAGTACATCTTCACTGAACGTAACGGAATCCACGTAATCGACTTGCAACAAACTGTAAAATATGCAGACCAAGCATACGACTTCATGCGTGATGCAAACTGCAAACGATGCAGTGATCTTGTTCGTAGGTACTAAGAAACAAGTCGCTGATGCTGTTGCAGAAGAAGCTGTTCGTGCAGGTCAATACTTCATCAACCACCGTTGGTTGGGTGGTACCCTTACTAACTGGGGAACAATCCAAAAAAACGTATCGCTCGTTTGAAAGAAATCAAACGCATGGAAGAAGATGGAACTTTCGAAGTTCTTCCTAAGAAAGAAGTTGCATTGTTGAACAAACAACGCGCTCGTCTTGAAAAAAATTCTTGGGCGGTATCGAAGACATGCCTCGTATTCCAGACGTAATGTACGTTGTGGATCCACATAAAGAACAAATCGCTGTTAAAGAAGCGAAGAAATTGGGTATCCCAGTTGTAGCGATGGTCGACACAAACACTGACCCAGATGATATCGATGTTATCATCCCAGCGAACGATGACGCTATCCGCGCTGTTAAATTGATCACTGCGAAAAATGGCTGATGCTGTTATCGAAGGTCGTCAAGGTGAAGACAGTGTTGCGACAGTAGAAGCTGAATTGGCAGCGACTGAAGGTCAAGCTGATTCAATCGAAGAAATCGTTGAAGTTGTAGAAGGCGACAACGCTTAATTCTAGTTTATACGTAACGAACCTAAGAGGGCAGGGCTCAGCCCGACCCTCTTATTTTATTAAAAAAATATAGGAGAACAAAAATGGCAGAAATTACAGCTAAAGCTTGTAAAAAGAATTGCGTGAAAAAAATCTGGTGCTGGTGTCATGGACGCTAAAAAAAGCATTGGTTGAAGTTGATGGTGATATCGAAAAAAAGCGATCGAATTGCTTCGCGAAAAAAAGGTATGGCTAAAGCGACTAAGAAAGCTGACCGTGTTGCCGCTGAAGGTTTGACTGGTGTTTATGTAGACGGAAACGTTGCAGCAGTAGTTGAAGTGAATGCTGAAACTGACTTCGTTGCGAAAAATGCTCAATTCGTTGAATTAGTAAATGCAACAGCGAAAGTCATCGCTGAAGGGAAACCAGCTAGCAACGAAGAAGCTCTTGCTTTGACAATGCCTTCAGGTGAAACTCTTGAAGCAAAGATACGTATCTGCAACTGCTACAATCGGTGAAAAAGATTTCATTCCGTCGTTTTGCTTTGCTTGAAAAAACAGATGCACAACACTTCGGTGCTTACCAACACAACGGTGGACGTATCGGTGTTATCTCTGTGATCGAAGGTGGAGACGAAGCACTTGCTAAACAAATCTCAATGCACATCGCTGCAATGAAACCAACTGTTCTTTCATACAAAGAATTGGATGAACAATTTGTGAAAGATGAATTGGCACAATTGAACCACGTCATCGACCAAGATAACGAAAGCCGTGCAATGGTTGGTAAACCAGCTCTTCCACACTTGAAATTCGGTTCAAAAGCACAATTGACTGACGAAGTGGTTGCTCAAGCTGAAGAAGATATCAAAGCTGAATTGGCAGCTGAAGGTAAACCAGAAAAAATCTGGGATAAAATCATCCCGGGTAAAATGGATCGCTTCTTCTTGGACAACACAAAAGTTGACCAAGCCTACACTCTTCTTGCACAAGTCTACATCATGGATGACAGCAAGACAGTGGAAGCTTACCTTGAATCAGTAAATGCTTCAGTTATCGAATTCGTTCGTTTTGAAGTTGGTGAAGGTATTGAAAAAGCTTCAAATGACTTTGAAGCAGAAGTTGCAGCTACAATGGCAGCAGCTCTTAACAACTAAGAATAAAAAAATAAGAGGTTTCCTTCGAAACCTCTTTTTTGAATGTAAAGGACTGAAGCCGTTGCTTCAGTCTTTTGGTTAATGTGCGAAGGTATCGATTCCTAGAAGCAGGGACAGGGTTCCCATGATGAGGCCGGCTAGTATCACTCCGAGCATGACTGCGAGGCTACTGCGTTTGAAGTCCCAGTCAAGGATAGAAGCTGCAAGGGCACCGGTCCAGGCACCAGTTCCCGGAAGAGGGATTCCAACAAAGAGCAATAAGGCCCAGAAGATTCCCTTGTCTCCTGCAGCTTTTTCTAATTTCTGTCCGCCTCTATGGCCCTTATTGAGACACCAGCTAAAAAAGCCTCCGATAATTGGTTTTTTTGCCCCCCAAGTAAGAATATGGCGGGCGAAAAAGAAGATCAGAGGGACAGGGAGAAGATTTCCGATCACTCCAATGAGGAGCGCTGTCCATAAAGGAATGCCATTTGCAATGGCAAAAGGGATGGCTCCGCGCAATTCAACGAGGGGAACCATGGAGATCAGGAAGGTAAAGATATATTTCATTGGTTATGCCTTTCGATTAGTCCTCTTCATTCTATCGTATCTTTTCTCAATTGACAACTATGATCTTTTTTAATCTTTTATCTTGACTTTCTGGTGGAGGAAGCATATAATAAAGACATAGTTAATTAGAATCATTATAAAAAGGAGAAATGACATGACAACTATGAAACATGAAGCAGCTACTGATGTAGCAACTTTTGCACCTTCAAATAAAGAAACTCTTCCAGAAACAAAAGCTCTCTTGAACCAAGTCGTAGCAGATCTCTACGTGGCTCACATTGCCCTTCACCAAGTACACTGGTATATGCGTGGACGTGGCTTTATGGTTTGGCATCCAAAAATGGACGAATACATGGACAGCTTGGATGCAACCTTAGATGAAGTGAGCGAACGCTTGATCACTCTTGGTGGTGCGCCATATTCTAGCATGACTGAATTTTTGGAACACAGCAATATTGAAGAACGCCGTGGAACATTTACAAAAAATGTAGAAGAAAGCTTGACACGTGTTCTTGAAATCTTCCATTACCTTGATGGCCTTTACCAAAAAGCTTTGAATGTTACCGATGCTGAAGGCGACGATGTAACCAACGATATCTTTGTTGGGGCTAAAAGCAGAACTTGAAAAAGAACATTTGGATGGTGGTCGCTGAACTTGGTCAAGAACCAGGATTATAAGATCATAAAAAAATAGAAGCCGTGGGCTTCTATTTTTTTTGGTTTGTAGGAGATTTCCACTAATTAAAGGAATTCTTAATCTAACTATAGTTGGAGCGAAATCGAGGTCTATCGCTCCTCTTTTTTTTTGGTATAGTTAATATGTGATTTTCTGTAAGCGCTCGCAGGTAGAAGAAAGCGCTTACAAATTTAATTGTTAATCCTAAGAGGAGGTTTTTATGGGAAAGTCTTTTTTTGAAAAGCGTCCTGTTTTTAGTATTCGTAAGCTCTCAGTTGGAGCTTGTTCTGTTGTGATTGGGATTTCTGCCTTGGGTCTTTCAAGGGTCCATGCGGAAGAAAAGCCAGCCCTCGAAAGTGAACCGACTTCGATTGAGACACCAAGTGTTGTGACGGAAAATTCAGAAGTGGAAGTTCCTGAAGCTGGTGCAAGGGTTTCAGAAGCTCCAGCTGTCATCACCCCTACCAGAGTTGAGGAAAAGCCAGCGCCTCAAGGCGATGGCCAGCCCGTTTCAGCTTCATCTGAGCGTGCTACAGGAACGGAAGAAACAGCTGCTCCAGACCAAAATCGTGTAGCGGAGGATATTGTGCAAGATCGAGAACGTGATTTTAATAAAGATTGGTATTTTAAATTAAATGCAGCTCCTGGTGCAGAAGGGCGTCAAGTGGATGTCAAGGATTGGAAAAAATTAGATCTTCCTCATGACTGGTCTATTTTCTTTGATTTCGATCACAACTCTCCTGCTCAAAATGAAGGTGGGCAATTAAACGGAGGGGATGCTTGGTATCGTAAGACCTTCCGTTTGGACGACAAAGATCTAGATAAGAAGGTTCGCTTGGAATTTGGCGGGGTTTATATGGATTCTAAAGTCTATGTAAACGGACAATTCGTTGGTCATTATCCAAATGGCTACAATGCCTTTTCTTATGATATTACTCCTTATTTGAATGCAGATGGAAGCGAGAACACCATCGCCGTTCATGTGGTCAATCAACAACCAAGTAGCCGTTGGTATTCTGGTAGTGGGATTTACCGGGATGTTAAGCTGAGTGTGACGGACAAGGTTCATTTAGCGCAGTATGGGACTACGATTACGACCCCTCAGTTAGAAAAACAGCAAAATGGGGCAGTAGATACAGTGGTGAAGAGCCGCATTGTCAACCAGGATGATCAAGCCCATAGTATCTATGCGGAATATGAAATTGTCGATCAAAATGGCCAAGTGGTGAGCGAAAAAACGCGCAGTGAAGCACAAGCTGTTTTAGCAGGTCAAGAGATCAACCTTTCTCAAACCTTGCATGTTGAAAAACCAACCCTCTGGGATGTGAAAACGGATCATCCAGCTCTCTATACCTTGTATACACGTGTCTATCGGGATTCGCAGTTGGTAGATGTGCAAAAGGAACGCTTTGGTTATCGCTATCTCAACTGGACGCCAGAAGGTGGCTTCTTCCTCAATGGGGTGGCGACGAAATTCCACGGGGTATCTCTTCACCATGACCACGGGGCTCTTGGAGCTGAGGAAAATTACAAGGCTGAATACCGTCGTCTCAAACAGATGAAGGACATGGGAGTCAATGCCATCCGGACGACTCACAACCCAGCGAGTGAACAAACCTTAAAAATTGCTGCTGAGTTGGGCTTGATGGTCCAAGAAGAAGCTTTTGATACTGGTATGGTGGCAAGAAGCAATACGATTACGGTCGTTTCTTTGAAAAGGATGCCACTCACCCAGAAGCTCGGAAAGGGGATACTTGGTCCGATTACGATCTACGGACCATGGTAGAACGGGGCAAGAACAATCCAGCCATTGTCATGTGGTCAATCGGTAATGAAGTTGGTGAAGCAGATGGTTCAGACAAATCTGTCGCAACCGTTCGTCGGTTGGTCAAGACCATCAAAGACGTGGATGCAACCCGCTATGTCACCATGGGAGCTGATAAATTCCGCTTTGGCGATGGTTCAGGAGGCCATGAAAAAGTAGCAGCAGAGCTTGATGCGGTTGGTTTCAACTATTCAGAGGCCAACTATGAAAGCTTACGGGCGAAACATCCAAACTGGCTCATTTATGGCTCAGAAACCTCTTCTGCAACGCGGACACGGGGCTCTTACTACCACCCTGAAAGAGAATGGGTCGGCAGCAACCAAGAAGACCGCCATTATGAACAATCAGACTACGGCAATGACCGGGTTGGTTGGGGTCGGACAGCGACCGCCTCTTGGACCTTTGACCGTGATCATGCCGGCTATGCAGGACAATTTATCTGGACTGGTACGGACTATATCGGTGAGCCAACCCCATGGCACAACCAAAATGATACACCTGTGAAAAGTTCTTATTTCGGTATTGTCGATACTGCCGGCCTTCCAAAGAATGATTTTTACCTGTACCAAAGTCAATGGGTATCGGCTGAGAAACATCCAATGGTGCATCTCTTACCACATTGGAACTGGGACAATCCAGAATTAGCCAATCGTGTCATGGATGAAGAAGGACGGATCCCTGTTCGAACCTTCTCCAATGCCCACAGTGTGGAACTGATTGTCAATGGGGAATCACAAGGAGTGAAGACCTTTACCAAGAAGACCACAGCTGATGGCCGGACCTACCAAGAAGGGGCAAATCCGGATGAACTCTATCTAGAGTGGTTGGTCCCTTATGTACCTGGCAAAGTGGAAGCTATTGCGCGCAACGAAGCAGGAGAAGTGATCGCGAAAGATCAAGTCGAAACAGCCGGCAAGCCTGCGGGTGTTCGTTTGTTGAAAGAAGAACACGCGATTGCAGCGGACGGCAAGGATCTGACCTATATTACCTATGAAATCGTCGATGAAGAAGGTCGTGTCGTGCCAACTGCCAATAATTTGGTGCATTTCCATTTGCATGGACAAGGCCAAATTGTCGGTGTCGATAATGGGGAACAAGCCAGCCGTGAACGCTACAAAGCGCAGGAAGATGGCTCATGGCAACGCAAAGCCTTCAATGGCAAAGGGGTTGTGATTGTCAAATCAACTGAGCAAGCGGGTGCCTTTACTCTGTATGCAGACTCAGACCGCTTGCAATCAGACCAAGTCAGCCTCTTTACAGGTAAGAAGGACCAAGCAGAACGCACTGTATTAGGTGTGGAACCTGTTCGACAAAGTGCTTATCTAGGAGAAAAACCAACCTTACCAAGTAAGGTCAATGTGGTCTATAGTGATGGCAAGGCCCAAGAAGAAGCCGTTGAATGGGATGCGGCAGACTATAGCCGTGCAGGCCAAGTCCGTGTGACAGGACATGTTCAAGGACGCACGGTCGAAGCTCTGGTCGATGTGATCGGCGTGGAACAAGTCCTTCCAGTCATCAAACAAATCCCACAGGGAGCAGATCTAGCAACGGTGGATAAGGCTGTGCAATTAGTCTTCACTGATGGCACCACTGCTCACTATGAGGTCGATCAATGGACCTTGGAAGCTGGTCAAGAAGATCAGTTGTCCACACCAGGAGCACGCTTGAAGGCGACAGGACTCCTAGGCAATGGGGAAACGGTCCAAGCGACACTAGTGGTTGCAGGAGGAGATGTAGCCAAGGCTAAGAAACCAACGGTTCAGCTAGATGGAGTAGCTCTTCCAAAATTTGGTAGTGGCAACCATACTATTTTCCGTTCCCTCGCTTATGGTCAAGAGCCAGGTCAAGTCACAGCAAGTGCAGAAAATGCCCAAGTGACGGTCCTACAAGCTAACCGTGAAAATGGTTTGAAAGCTCAAATCTTTGTAACTGCTCAGGATACGGGAGCTGTACAGACCTATGTGGTCCAATTCCAAGAAGAAAGTCCACAGATTGAGCGCCTAGAATTGCGTCTGCCAGAAGGACAGGAACTCAAGGAAGACCAAACGGTACCACTTGAAGTCATTGCCCATTACCAAGATGGTAGCCAGGCAAGTCTCAAAGCAGATCAAATCGATGTGAAGACAAGAGCTGGTAGCCAAGGAAAAGCCGTCGCAACCAATAAAGGTTTGGAATTGCGGGAAGCAGGATTGGTTCATTTAGAAGCTAACTTCCAAGGACAAACAGGAGAAGTCACCTTTACCATCACGCCAAATCCAGAAGAAAAAACGGTTGTGAAGGTGCGTCCTGTACGAATCAGCACCGATCGAAATGTTTTGCCAGCTCTTCCAGAGACCGTCTTGGTCGAGTATGACAAGGGATTCCCTAAAGAAAAACGCGTGACCTGGGATGCTGTAACCGCAGATCAAGTCAAGGATTACCATAGCTTTACAGTCACAGGTCATGTAGAGGGTGTGGAAAAAGAAGCCCAAGCTCAAGTGACGGTTGAAGGCATTATCGCTGTAGAAGAAGTCAGCACTACCACTCCAGTCGGAGAAAAACCAGCTCTTCCAGAAAGCGTGCGGACCTATCACTCTAATGGTAAGACCTATACTGCTAAGGTGGCCTGGGATGCGGTCGATCCGCAACTCTTGGCCAAAGAAGGAGAAGTTGTCCTAGCCGGTCGTGTAGAAGGAACGGATCTTCCAACACGTCTTCATATTCGTGTTTCCGCAAACACAGTCAAGGGGGCCAACGTAGCAGAGCAATGGACAGGATCTGTCTTGCCACTCGCTTTGCAAGTGACTCTAACGATGCAGATCCAGTTGCTAAGGTCAATGACAAGGTCATCTCCTTTACCGATGCTCCAGCTAACCGTTGGACCAACTGGGGTCGTAACAATGCGGAAGATTCTGTCGGTATCTTGTTTGGGGATTCTGGTATCTTGACCAAGCGAGCAGTGGATAACCTCCATGTTGGTTTCCACGAAGACCACGGCGTTGGAGCTCCAAGTGAATATGTGATTGAGTACTATACAGGGGAACAAATCCCAACAGTTCCAAGCAATCCAAATCGTGTCAAAGACGAAACAGACCATCCATTTAACAATCCAGCTAACTGGAAAGAAGTCAGCAACCTAACCGTTGAAGAACCGGTAGCAGCTGGTAAGATGAATCATTTCAGTTTTGATAAAGTCGACACCTATGCTGTTCGTATCCGTATGAAGACGCCAGAAGGTAAGCGTGGAAGCTCTATTTCAGAGATTCAGATCTTTGCCAATAAGGTTGCAGCAGAAGAAAAAGAGCCAGTTGACCATTCGCGTCAATGGCGATGTATTGCCAGGTGTCAACCCAAGTGTGACCGATTACTACATCGATGCGCGTGATCGGGCTTATCCACAAGTGGAAGCGACAGCTAGCCATCACGGTCTTGCAACGGTTGTGCCAAGTGTCCATGAAGGTGAGCCAATCCGTGTCATCCACAAAGCGGAAGATGGCACCATCTTACAAGAATACCGCCTCCATCTCACAAGCGATGTCAAACGGTAGAAACAGTCTAAAAATACTTGAAGATAAAGATGAGTAGGCTAAGAATAGTGAATGTGACTGGCGTTCAAAATGAGATGTGTTAAACAGCAAAGAGAGGAGGAGAGCACTGTGAAAGAGCACCAAGAAGAATCAGAACATTCCTCACCCGTAACGAGTGAGAAAGAAAACCGAGCAGTCAGCCAAGGGACAGAAGCAACCCAACCAGTGGCTACTACAGATGAGGAGCCTGAAATTGCAGATTACGGACCTCTTCCCAGCAAGGCCCAAATGCAATACCACCGCGAAGAACTGGCAGCCTTCATCCACTTTGGGATGAATACCTACTACGATCGTGAGTGGGGCGATGGGCAAGAAGACCCTTATGATTTCTATCCAGAGCATCTGGACACCGATCAGTGGATCAAAACTCTGAAAGACGCTGGCTTCAAACGGACCATTATGGTCGTCAAGCACCACGATGGTTTCCTCTTGTACCCTTCTAAATACACCGACCATACCATTGCTAAAAGTGGTTGGAAGGAAGGAAAAGGCGATGTCTTAGTTGAAGTTTCTGCTTCTGCTAGCAAGTATGACATGGATATGGGAGTTTACCTCTCCCCTTGGGATGCTCACAGCCCACTCTACCATGTGGATACAGAGGACCAATACAACGAATACTATCTCAACCAGCTCAAAGAAATTCTTTGAAGATCCAAAATATGGAAACAAGGGCAAATTCGTTGAAGTCTGATGGATGGAGCGTGGCGATGGGGGCTCAAAAAGTAACCTATACCTTCGATAAGTGGTTTGACGCCATCCGTAAGGCCCAAGGAGATATAGCTATCTTCTCAGCTGAGCCCACCAATGTTCGTTGGATTGGAAAATGAAAAAGGGGATTGCTGGAGATCCAGTTTGGCATAAAGATCAATCCGGATAAGATTCGCAACAATCCATCCAATAGCTACCTCAATCATGGAGATCCGGAAGGGAAGCAATACTCAGTGGGGAAGCGGATGTTTCTATTCGCTCCGGCTGGTTCTACCATGACAATCAAGAGCCTAAGTCCTTGCGCGAATTGATGGACATTTACTTCAAATCGATCGGCCGTGGAACTCCACTCTTGCTCAATATTCCACCCAACCAAGACGGAAAATTTGCGGATGCCGATGTGGCCTGTTTGAAAGAATTCCGCCAGACCTTAGACCAACTCTACAGTGTAGACTATGCGGCGGGCGCTTTGGTAGAAGCTGACTCGACACGGTGCCATTCGCATTACGCAGCTAGCCATTTGACAGATGGCAATGAAAAGACCAGTTGGGCCCCTGCCCATGATGCCAAGACCGGCTCTTTTGTCCTCGATCTTGGAAAAGAGCAACATTTTGATGTGGTAGAGCTCAAAGAAACCATCGAGAAAGGCCAACGGATTTCTGGCTTCACCATTGATGTGGCAGTGAATGGCCAATGGGTTCCTTTTGGGGCTGGGTCAACCGTTGGATACCGCCGTTTGATCAAAGGGCAACCAGTTGATAGTCGCTACCTTCGGGTGTCCATCACCGATGCCCAAGCCACTCCGATCTTGAACGGCGTCTCTGTATATAAGACGCCAGTTAGCATCGAAGAAACCGATGGCTACCCACTTGGCTTGACCTATCATTCCGATCGAACAGCTGACCGGGCCAATAGCCAATGGAATGAAGAGGAGAAGGCGTTCGATGCACCTCTATGTGGGACCAAGGAAGAAGGAGCTTCTGCAACCTACCATTTCGAAGGGACCAAAGCCTATGTCGTTGCAACCGTAGACCCTGGTCATGGGGAAATGGATGTCTATGTCGATGGCCAAAAACTAGCGACGGTTAATACTCAAAGTCCAACCCGCAAACGCAGCCAAAAGGTTTATGAAACACCGGATTTGAAAGCAGGTTCCCATACCTTGGCCTTGGTCAATAGCAAGGGAGATGCGATCGCAACGGAAGGGATTTATGCCCTCAATAACCAAGAAAAAGGGGTCTCTTTGAGTTTGCCCAGCCAACCCTAGCCGTTAAGAAAGGCGACCCAGCACAAGTCGTCGTCAAGAGAAAAGGCGGTTCTAAAGGAAGCGCTAGTCTTAAATTAATCACAGAACCAGGAACAGGGGTTCATGGCAAGGTCTACAAAGATACCAATGTCACTCTCGAGTTCGCAGACGAGAGACAGAAAAACAGTCCAAGTCCCAACCCTTGATTTTGCAGGCAAGGCGACCGATGTCTATGACTTTAAGGTCAAATTGGTACATCCGGATCAAGGAAGCTTTAGTCGGTTTTATTCCAGAGCTGACAGTCCAAGTGATGGGAGAAATTCGTTGGACAGCCGGAAGGGAAAGAAGCTAAAGCGATATTCAAAGAGAAAGATTTTCGTGAATGTGGTGAGAAATTCGCTCGTCGCAAAGAGTAGTTGATTCTTTCTCATAAGAGGCTGGGACAAAAGTCCTAGCCTCTCAATTGTTTTTGGATTGTCCAAGCTAAGACGCAGTGGTTGAGTGGGTCTCAATACGCTGATTTCATCAGCTTTTACAGCCCTACTCAGACTGTGCGGAGGTGGGACGACGAAATCGAATTCTAACGAATTACCGATTTCTGTCCCACTCTCTCTTTTGTTTTGTCCTTTCCTTAAGAGATTCCTATTTCCATAGAGTCTTTGCTTTATTTACAGCCATAAAAATTGTATAATAGTCAAATAAGGTCAATGATAAAGAAAGGAAGACTCCAAGGGCCATTTTTTTATGCGCCAAAGAGCAGAGCATCCATCTAGAAAAAAACAAGTCAGAAAGGAGCATCATGGCAAATAAGAACACGTCTGATAGTATTGAAGCTTATATCAAGGACTTGCTGGCCCAGGCTGGCATGGCGGAGCTCAAAAGAAGTGAACTGGCAGATGTCTTTCAGGTCGTACCCAGTCAGATTAACTATGTGATCAAGACTCGCTTTACCGAGAGTCGAGGCTACATCGTAGAGAGCAAGCGTGGCGGTGGGGGCTATATCCGCATTGGCAAGGTCCAGTTTTCAGATCACCACCAGATGCTTCAGGATTTGGCGGCCAATATAGGAGAGAGAATTAGCCAGCAGGTTTTCAATGATATTCTCGAGATGCTCTGTGAAGAGAAAATTATTGACAAAACGTGAGACTCAGCTCTTGCTTTGCAATGACTTCCGATGAGGTTTTGGGTCAGGATGGCTCAAACCTACGAGCAAACGATGCTGAAAAAATCATTCAACAAGTAGATAGAAAAGGAAATACCGACTAGATGAACTATTCAACAGCACTGTTAGAAAGTATAGAAGCGGCCCAAATACTAGCAGGGGTCACTATCAGGGAAATACTTTTGGACACTTGGCATCTCTTGACAGCTATGGCCAATAATCCCTATAGCGTAGCAGGTTCTGTGCTCAGCGATTATCCCATGCAGATCGACGAATTTCAGGATGCAGCTGAGCATATTACCGGTCAAGTGTTTCAAAATGACAATCGGTATGAAATCTTCCCGTTTTCTTATCGGATGGAAGCGGTGATGAAGCACGCAACGGAGATTGCCCAAGTCCTTCATGCCAAAACCTTTGGGGACAGAGCACGTGCTCTCTCTTCTAGCGGATCGTGGGACCTTGGCTAGCCAGGTCATGGAGTTTGCAGGTTTTGCCTTTACGGAGCAAGACAAGGGTGTTCCCATTGCTTCCCTTCGCAAGAATTTAGAAGACAAGGCAGGTTGGGACAAGAATGATATCAAAGCTATTCGGAGCCTTTATCGGGCCCAAAATCCTAACCGCCAAACGATGGGAAATATGATGGGCATGCCCCCAAGCACAAGCGGAGGGCTCGAGGATTATACCCGTGATTTGACAGAAATGGCGCGTTCAGGCCAACTTGAGCCTGTGATTGGCCGGGATGCAGAGATTTCACGCATGATTCAAATCCTCAGCCGCAAGACCAAGAACAATCCTGTACTAGTAGGGAGAAGCTGGGGTCGGAAAAACAGCCCTAGCATTGGGGCTGGCCCAGCGGGTGGCTAGTGGCAATGTTCCAGCTGAAATTGCACAAATGCGTGTTCTGGAGCTGGATCTTATGAATGTGGTTGCAGGGACGCGCTTCCGTGGGGACTTTGAAGAGCGGATGAACAATATTATCCAGGACATCGAAGAAGACGGCCACGTGATTCTCTTTATCGATGAACTTCATACCATTATGGGATCAGGATCAGGCATTGATTCAACCTTAGACGCCGCTAATATCCTAAAACCGGCCCTAGCCCGTGGAACCTTGCGCACGGTTGGAGCGACAACACAAGATGAGTACCAAAAGCATATCGAAAAAGACGCAGCCCTCTCCCGTCGCTTTGCGAAAGTGACCATTGAGGAGCCAAGTGTTGCAGATAGCATTCAGATTCTTCAAGGCTTAAAAGAGACCTACCAAGACCACCATCATGTGACTATTACTGATGAAGCGATCGAAACAGCTGTCAAATATGCCCACCGCTATTTGACCAGCCGTCAATTGCCAGATTCAGCCATTGACCTCTTGGATGAAGCAGCAGCCACCGTACAAAATCGCGAGTCAAACGGTCAGGTAAAAGAAGAGTTAACTGCCTTAGACCGCGCTTTGATGGAAGGCAAGTGGAAGAAAGCAGCCCAGCTCTTACAAGTAGAGGCCGCTCCCATTGTCTATAAAAAAGAAGTTACTGACCAAGATGTCTTGCTGACCTTGAGCCAACTCTCTGGTATTCCTACTCAAAAAGCTGACCCAAACTGATGCCAAGAAGTACCTAAACTTAGAAACAGAATTGCACAAGCGCGTGATTGGCCAAGATCAAGCCGTTTCTAGTATCAGTCGGGCTATTCGACGCAACCAATCAGGTATCCGCAGTAACAAGCGTCCGATCGGTTCTTTCATGTTCCTAGGACCTACCGGTGTCGGAAAAACAGAATTAGCCAAAGCTTTGGCAGAAGTTCTGTTTGATGATGAATCGGCCCTCATCCGTTTTGATATGAGTGAGTACATGGAAAAATTTGCGGCCAGTCGTCTCAATGGTGCCCCTCCAGGCTATGTGGGCTACGAAGAAGGGGGCGAGTTGACGGAGAAAGTGCGAAACAAACCTTATTCTGTCCTCTTATTTGATGAGGTTGAAAAGCCCACCCCTGACATTTTTCAATGTTCTCTTGCAGGTCTTGGATGATGGGGTCTTAACCGATAGCAAAGGCCGGAAGATCGATTTCTCCAATACCATTATCATCATGACCTCAAACCTGGGAGCAACAGCCCTTCGGGATGATAAGACCGTTGGCTTTGGTGCCAAAGATATCCGCTTTGACCAGGCCAATATGGAAAAAAACGCATGTTTGAAGAGTTGAAGAAGACCTATCGTCCAGAGTTTATCAACCGGATTGATGAAAAAGGTGGTCTTCCATAGCCTCATCCAGCGAGGATATGCAGCAGGTTGTGAAGGTCATGGTCAAACCGCTTATTACGACCTTGGCAGAACAAGGCATGACGCTTAAATTCCAACCTTCAGCGCTTAAATGGCTTGCAACCAAAAGGCTACGATCCAGAATGGAGCACGTCCACTTCGTCGCGTTTTTGCAGACCGAAGTGGAAGATCAGCTAGCAGAGCTATTGCTGAAAGGAGAAGTCCAAGAAGGACAAACCATCAAGGTTGGAACGTCAGCTGGTGCTATCAAGTTTGAGATTGTCTAGGAAACCTACTTTTATGAATGAAACCTTGTAAATTGCAGATACTTAAACATAATCCTTCCTTATGGATTGTCGTTTTATATCTTTTATTAGTCTTCTATAGAGAGGCTGGGACAAAAGTTCTAGCCTCTTAATTGTTTTTGGATTGTCGAGCAAGACGCAGTGGTTGAGTGCTCAAAGCACTGCTTTGAGGTGGCGGATAGAACTTGCGAAGCAAGTATCCTAAGTCTTTGTTCGCTTTTTAAGCTTCAAAGATGCTCTATGTTGACGGAAACTATGTTTCTTTATCTGCAACCTTCAACAGTCTCCCAGACTGTTGAAGCTGTCCCGCTCTCTCTTTTTGTATGGTCTAGGATGAAGAATCTGTTTTTAAACGGCTTCCTTATTTGAAAAAATAGGTGAGATCCTATTGACAGCCCGATATAACAGTGTTACAATAATGTTACAAAAATATTACAAATGTTACAAAAAGAGGTTCTGTTATGAAAAAAATAAAAAGATTGTTTCCTTAGCAGCAATGGCCCTTGCAGCAAGTCTTTTTCTAGGAGCTTGTGGGGGTTCTAAAGAAGAAAAAACAAGTGAAGCCAGCAGCTCAAAGACCAGTCAGGTCAAACAGACGACTTCTTCTTCCAAGAAGAAAGTGATCACTAGTAAAGATCCGATTGCCACTTCATCTTCTGCTAGTAAATCAGAAGAAAGTCAAACTATTGGTAGCAAAAACAACCAGCCAGCAGCTAGTCAAACACCTGCTCCAGCTAAAGAAGCAACGCCAGTAGCTCCATCAGCTCCAGCGACAAAAGAAACAAAAGAAGTAGCCACTCCAGCAAAACCAGCTAAAGAGAAACTTCCAAGTCTGGAAGAAGGCCACGCACAGGCTAAGAAACAAGCATCTGCCACTGAGAATGCCCAGTACAAGGGAGTCTATTCTGTAGCAGCAGGTGATTTCTCTGCAGCAGCTGGGAACTGGTCTGACAAACGTGACACTGGGGTCACTATTGGCCAAGGTGGTCAGGTGACCATCCAACTTCCTGGAGGTCAACCCGTAGCCTACGGTATTAGTGGCTATAACTATACCTTGGATGATGGTCATTACCATGCCAATCTCTCAGGAGGCGATGGTTCTGCAGCGACTCTCGATATTGTGGTTGGAAAAGATGGTTCCGTATCAAGCGTGACCGTCCTTAAAGACGGCGTTAGCCACTCCCTCACCCGTGAATAAGTTCTAGAAGATCTGAAAGGTCAGTTGGGCCTTTTCAGATCTTTTTTCTTACTTTGAGGAAAAATATAATTTTTTTATAAAAAAACTATTGACAGATAGAAAATATAGTTTATAATAAAAACATAAAGAAAAATCTATTTATAAAAAACTATAAAAAGGAGCTGTTATGAAGAAAGAAAAGAATTGCTGTTGTATTTGGAACCTTTGCTCCTCTTCATCAAGGGCATATTGACCTCATTCAACGAGCTAAACGCCAATGTGATCGTGTTCGCGTGGTTGTATCTGGTTATAGAGGAGATCGAGGTGAAGAAGTGGGTTTGACCTTACAGAAACGCTTCCGCTATATCCGTGAGGCCTTCTCAGATGATGAATTGACCCAAGTCTATAAGCTAGATGAAACAGAACTTCCACGTTATCCGCTGGGTTGGGAACCTTGGTTGCAAACAGCTCTAGAAACCATCCAGTATCAAGCAGAGGCTGAGGAGTTGATCTTTTATGTGGGAGAGCAGGCCTACAAGGAAGAGTTGGAAGCCAGAGGGTTTGAAGTTCATTTACAGGACCGCTGCTTTGGGATCTCAGCGACCATGATTCGGGAAAATCCAAGTAAATACTGGAAATACATCGCCCAACCCTTCCGTCGCCAGTTTACAAAAAAGGTTTTGATCATGGGGAGTGCTAGCAACGGGAAAACAACCCTTGCAAAGGACTTGGCTCGCTTTTACGATGCGCCGGTTAGTCTAGAGTATGCGCGTGAATACCAGATCAAGAACAATGTCCGGGATGATGAGCTCACGCCCAAAGACTACTATTACCTATTATTAGGCCAGTATGATCAAACATCCAAGCTCATCGATAGCAGTGCCAATCGAGGCCTTGTCATTGCAGATACCAATTCCCTGGTAACCAAGGGCTACTATGACTACTACATGGAAGTCGAAGGACAGGATGCCAGCATGAACGATACCTTCGATAATCTTTTCGTCAGTATTTTGGCCAAGGAAAAATGGGATTTGATCCTCTTTGTTCAGCCTATCGGCTCTTATGTCAATGATGGCTTCCGAGACATGAGCATGGCTAATGAAGAGATCCGCACCAGTTTTTCTAACTACCTAGACCAATTGCGCCTGCAATACCTAGGGAACATTCCGACAACTTTCCTCGCATCAGACTATCTTGGCAACTACGAAGAAGCTAAGAAAGTGATTGATGCTATCTACCAAGCCGACTAAGGAGCAACTTATGAATAACCTAATGAACAACCTATCTAAAAAATACACAACTTTTATCCAAGATTTTAGAAATGTCCACCGAGAAGCGAAAAACAAGGCTTTTGTTAATATCATGAAACTCTTATGGAAGGACCTTTTCATGGGACGGACAGCCTTTCAATGGATTTATCTCCTGCTTCTTTCTAGCGTTCCTTTTGTATTAGAGTTTATGACGCAAATACAATCTCTCGTCAAACTTTTTTTCTTTCTGATGGTTCTTTTTCCATAGATTGGACAAATTTTATGGGACAGCATGATTGGCTGGGACTGTTCGCCTCTTGGACAGGAATTGTCTGTGTTATCCTGGTTGCAGAAGGACGCGCCAGCAACTACCTCTTTGGAGCAGTGAATTCAGCGATCTACCTCGTTTTAGCCCTCAATAAAAAAACTTCTATGGGGAAGTCCTGACAACTCTTTATTTCTTTTTATTATGCAACCGATCGGCCTCTATGTCTGGCTCTCTAATCGGATTAACGATCAAGGCAAGGTCGAAGAATCTCACTTTGAAGCTAAGAAATTGACCTTGATCGAGTGGATGCGCTACTTGGCCTTGAGTGCCGTGATTTGGATTGGTATGGGCTTTGCTTATCAGAGCATCCATAGTGCTCGTCCTTTCCGTGATAGTATCACCGATGCAACCAATGGGGTCGGCCAGCTCCTCATGACCCGACTTTATCGGGAACAATGGATCTTCTGGATTGCGACCAACGTCTTTAGTATTTATCTCTGGTGGGATCAGAGTATTCAAATTCAAGGGATGTACTGGGTTTACACGCTTAATAGCCTAGTGGGTTGGTACCAATGGACCAAAGCCCTCAAGAAGGAGGTGGCCTAAATGACCAGTCTCTTGATTCCAGCAGGAATGACGGAGAAGGAGTATTTTGAGACAGTTGCTAGTGAAGCGGACTTTCTCAAGTGGTACAAGGAGCAAGACCTACCGACCTATGAAACCCCTAGTGTTACAGCAGATATGGTGGCCTACTGTTTTGTCGAAGGCCAGCTCAAGCTCTTAGCCATTCGTCGTAAGGCTCACCCTTATCAACACCACCTAGCCCTAGTAGGTGGCTTTGTAAATAAGAATGAGGATGCGACCCATGCCTGCATCCGAGAGGTCAAAGAAGAAGTCGGGCTTGATCTCACTGTCAACAAGGTGGAGCAGCTCTTGACCGTTTCTACCCCTGGCCGTGACCCCAGGGGCTGGGTCATTACCATCGCACACCTGGTCTATCTGCCGGCAGAAGCCGTCGAGCTGGCTCAAGCAGGAGACGATGCCAAGGAAGTCGTTTTTCTCGATGTTGATTTTAAAAAGTCCCAGTGCTTGCTGGAGGGGAAAGCCTTAGTGGCTTCTGATTTCGCCTTTGACCACTATCAAATCATTCAAGAATCGATCAAGCGAATTCAAGGACGTCTGGACTGGAATCCAACCTTCCTTCATCTGTTAGAGGAGCCCTTTACCGTTTATGAAGCAACGGAATTGGTCAATCTGATCAATCCGGGACGTCCAATGGTTAGCAATAACTTCCTCGTAAAATTCGGCGAATTCGTAGAAGAAGTGGGTGTTAAGCGAGTTCCTAAGAAAAAACCGCGCAAGACCTATCGCTTAAAGTCCTAAATCGAGCGCAGTCCTCCATATAGCCCTCAATAGGTGGTAGACCAATGGAGGGCTCTTTTTTCATTTTCTATACGCAGCCTTGGCGCAAAGTGGTATAATGGAGACAATTGAATGCAAGAAAGACGAGATTATGGAAGAAAAAATGGTCTTACCACAAAATACACGACTGATGGGTGCTCTACTTGGTTTTATCGGAGGGGGTCTTGATGTTTTTTTGCCACATGCACTACCGGAGTTTGGTCGCGACCCAAACTGGGGAACCTACTGCTTCTCATCGCTGATTGGCACGATCCCCGTATCGAAAATACCATCATGCGTTTTTCATCTATTTTATTCTTTTCCATCGGCTTTGTGGTTGCCCTCCATATCAAAGAATATCGCAAGACAGCCTTTTGGCGAACCAAGATGCTCATCCCCTTTATTTGTTGTCACTTTGTTGATTCCTCTGGTATCTTGGAAGCCGCCTTTTGAGGTTCCTTCATTGCCTTTTGGGACAGGAATGATGATGCTGACCTTTACCGGTACCCTGATTGAACATCACCCCTATGTGATTTTTATGACGTCGGGAAATTACCGCAAGATGTTGACGGCCTTGTATCGGATGGCCCGAGGGGAAGGAGATTTGGTAGAATACCGTCGCCAGGCCATGAATTATGGGATTGTTGTTGGAAGCTTTGTCGGTGGAGCTATTAGTATTGCCTTCGTCATGCATTTCATTCACCAATGGGCCATCTGGTTGATTACGATCAATCTCTTTTTGATCATGACCTACTATACAGCAAGAGTCAAACAACTCGGACTGCAAACAGAGAATTTATAAAAATAGAGAGTGGGACAGAAATCGGTCATTCGTTAGAATTCGATTTCGTCGTCCCACCTCCGCACAGTTGAGTAGGGCTGTATAAGCTGATGAAATCAGCATAGTAGAGCCCACTCAACCACTGCGTCTTGCAGTTATAACTATCATATATAAGAGGCTGGACACTTTATGCCCAGCCTCTTGTTGTATGTCTATGCGTTTAATTGAAGAAGTTCTTCAATCTCAGCTAGGGTGCTGGCTTGGGAGATGGCTCCACGGAGTTTGGCTGCACCTGAGGTACCACGGAGGTAGTGAGGGGCAAGGCCACGGAATTCACGAACAGCAATGTGCTCACCTTTGAGATCGATCAAGCGTTTCAAATGTTCGTAAGCAATCTTCATCTTGTCTTCGAAGGTCAAATCAGGCAGGATTTCTCCTGTTTCAAAGTAGTGATTGATTTGGTTGAAGAGATAAGGATTCCCCATAGCTGCACGGCCAATCATAACAGCGTCGGCACCGACTTCTTCGATGCGTTGTTTGGCGTCTTGAACCGTACGGATATCTCCATTTGCGATGAAAGGAATCTTGGTTAGAGCTTGGGCAACCTTGTGAAGGGTCTCAAGGTCTGCATGACCCGTATACATTTGCTCCCGAGTCCGTCCGTGCATGGCAAGGGCAGAGACACCCGCAGCTTCAGCAGCGAGCGCATTTTCAACTGCTAGAGAAGGGTCCGACCAACCTGTCCGCATTTTGACAGTGAGAGGGATATCAAGGACGGATTGAACCTTGTTGATAATGGAGTAAATCTTATCAGGATCCTTGAGCCACATAGCACCCGCCTCGTTTTTCACGATTTTATTCACTGGGCAGCCCATGTTGATATCCACAATATCGGTCTTGGTATTTTCCTGGATAAAATTCTGCTGCGCGTGCCAGGCTATCTTCGTCGCTCCCAAAAAGTTGGATCGATACAGGATTTTCTCCCTCATCGATATGAAGCATATGCAGGGTCTTTTCGTTATTGTATTGGATTCCTTTATCAGAGACCATTTCCATGACCACAAGCCCTGCTCCGAGTTCCTTAGCAATGGTCCGGAAAGCGGAATTGGTCACACCGGCCATAGGTGCTAGAACCGTCCGGTTTGGGATCTCGACGTTCCCAATCATAAAAGGTGTATTAAGATTTGTCACGAATGAGTTCCTCCAAGTCGTTTTTCATCAAAGTGATAAGCTGTCTGACAGAATTGGCAAACAATTTCTGCTCCCTGGTCCTCGTCCTTCATTTCTTGAAGGTCTTTGGCTGGCAAGCTAGCCAAGGCATCCATGAAACGTTCCTTGCTACAGTCGCATTGGAAACGAAGTTCTTCTTCAGAGAGGCGTTTGTAAAGGGATCTTCGCCATAGATGGCAGCAAGAAGAGCTTCAATATGGTCGTCAGAGGCTAAAAAGAGTAGAAATGGCAGGCATTTCTTGGATGCGTTTTTTTCAAAAGCGGGCAATTTCTTCTTCCTTGGCATTTGGCAAGACCTGCAGCAAGAAACCACCAGCAACCTTGACCTTGTCGTTTTTCGTCCAAAAGCACATTGAGCCCAACTGCTGAAGGTGTTTGTTGACTTTCTGTAAGATAGAAAGCTAGGTCTTCACCGATTTCGCCAGTAACCAGTGGTGTCATGGAGTGGTAAGGATTTGCCTGTGCCGTAGTCGGTAATCACTAGGAATTCCCCATTTCCGACGAATGGTCCGACCACAACTTCACCAGTCGCTGTTTTCTTGATATCCACACCAGGATTTTGCACGTAGCCTTTAACATTTCCCTTGGTATCTGCCACGGTGATGATGGCTCCGAGTGAGCTAGTTCCAAGGACTTTGACCGTAATTTTAGTATCTCCTTTCTCGTTTGCCGCCAAGATTTGACTGGCAATGAGGGTACGGCCAAGTGCGACCGTGGAGCTAGCTTGTGTGTGATGTTTTTCTTGGGCTGTTCGTACAGTTTCTGTACTGTCTAGTACATAGGCACGAAAAGCGCCACTTTCTGAGATAGTTTTAATAATTTTGTCCATACCTACTATTTTTAGCACAAATCAAGCAAAGTGGGGACAAGGAGAATTCTGAAAAATCAGTCGTTTCAGAAGAAGGGACGAGAAGAAAAAGAAAATTCCGAACGTTATTTTTAGAAAGAAGCAATTTCCAAGTAAAAGACGAGTTTCATAGAGAAGTTGGTTTAAAAAGGAAGGAGAAAAATAAACGATAGCTGAGTGGATCTTGAAAAAACATCAAAAATTGCTTATAATAGAGTGTAAGACAAACTTGCAGGTGAGACTCCTGCCCTTAGTTTGAAGAAAGGCATAGATAGCATACTATCTATGGTATATGAAAAAGAATTATGACATCAGTTGTTGTAGTAGGAACCCAATGGGGTGATGAAGGAAAAGGGAAGATTACAGACTTCCTATCAGCCAATGCAGAAGTCATTGCTCGCTATCAAGGTGGGGACAATGCCGGGCACACCATCGTAATCGACGGCAAAAAGTTCAAGTTGCACTTGATTCCCTTCTGGTATCTTCTTCCCTGAAAAGATCTCTGTCATCGGAAACGGCGTGGTGGTCAACCCCTAAATCATTGGTCAAAGAGTTGGCTTATCTCCATGAAGAAGGAGTATCAACGGACAGCCTTCGCATCTCTGACCGTGCCCATGTCATCCTTCCTTACCATATCGAATTGGACCGTCTCCAAGAAGAGTCTAAAGGCGACAACAAAATCGGAACGACCATCAAAGGGATTGGACCAGCCTACATGGACAAGGCTGCGCGTGTGGGAATCCGGATCGCGGACCTTTTGGACCGCGACGTCTTTGCGGAACGTCTTCGTATCAACTTGGAAGAAAAGAACCGTCAATTTACCAAACTCTATGATGCAGAGGCTCTGTCATTTGACGATATCTTCGAAGAATACTATGAATATGGTCAACAAATCAAGCAATATGTAACCGATACTTCTGTTATCTTGAACGATGCTTTGGATAACGGCAAGCGCGTGCTCTTTGAAGGAGCCCAAGGGGTTATGTTGGATATCGACCAAGGAACCTATCCATTTGTAACCTCTTCAAACCCAGTCGCAGGTGGGGTGACCATCGGATCAGGTGTCGGCCCAAGCAAGATCGACAAGGTTGTCGGTGTATGTAAAGCCTACACTAGCCGTGTTGGTGATGGCCCATTCCCTACGGAACTCTTCGATGAAGTGGGTGATCGGATCCGTGAAGTCGGCCATGAGTATGGGACAACAACCGGTCGTCCTCGTCGTGTTGGTTGGTTTGACTCAGTTGTCATGCGCCATAGCCGTCGCGTGTCAGGAATTACCAACCTTAGCTTGAACTCGATCGACGTTCTGTCCGGCTTGGATACAGTGAAAATCTGTGTAGCCTACGACTTGGATGGGGAACGCATCGACCACTACCCAGCAAGCTTGGAGCAACTCAAACGTTGCAAACCAATCTATGAAGAATTACCAGGCTGGTCAGAAGACATCACAGGTGTCCGCCACTTGGATGAGCTTCCAGAAAATGCCCGCAACTATGTCCGCCGTGTCGGTGAATTAGTTGGTGTGCGCATTTCAACCTTCTCAGTCGGACCAGATCGTGACCAAACCAATATCCTTGAAAGTGTGTGGTCTAGTTTATAAGCAAATGAAGATAAGAGAGTGGGACAGAAATCGGTCATTCGTTAGAATTCGATTTCATCGTCCCACCTCCGCACAGTTGAGTAGGGCTGTAAAAGCTGATGAAATCAGCGTAGTAGAGCCCACTCAACCACTGCGTCTTGCTCGACAATCCAAAGACAATTGAGAGGCTAGGACTTTTGTCCCAGCCTCTTTTTGAAAGCAGAAAGAGGAAAAAATGTATCAAACGATTTTATTTGACCTAGACGGCACCTTGACCAATTCAGAACTAGGGATTACCAACTCGGTGGCCTATGCCTTAGGAAAATATGGGATTCAAGTGCCAGACAAGAAAGCATTGAGAGTTTTCATCGGTCCGCCCTTGCAGGAGTCTTTTGAGCGCTTTTATGGATTTTCTAAGGAAGAATGTTTAAAGGCCATTGACTACTATCATGAGTATTTTTCCGAAAAAGGCCTTTATGAAAATGAGGTCTATCTAGGCGTTCCTGACTTGCTGGCTTCTCTCAAGCAGGCTGGCAAACAGTTGATTGTAGCTACGTCAAAGCCTGAAGAATTTTCCATTCAAATTCTCAAACACTTTGGTTTGTATGATTATTTTGACTTTGTCGCTGGTGCGACCATGGATAGAAAACGTAGTAAAAAAAGCGATGTTATCCAGTATGCCTTGGAGCAAAATGGGATTACAGATTTGGCGCATACCATCATGATTGGAGACAGGGAGCACGATGTGCTTGGCGCTCAAGCGCAAAAGCTTGATTCTATCGGTGTCCTTTATGGCTTTGGAAGCAGGGAAGAATTGAAGAAGCCGGCGCCACCTATATTGCTCAAGAAGTTGGCGAAATTGCAGCTTTTATAGGATAACCTTTTTCCAAAAATATTAAAAGTTGGAACTTTTCTAATCTGCTGAATATTGCTTGATTTAATATTTCTATCGGTGTATACTTACTGTAGGTTAAGTCACACAGATTAAGAGGTGATAATATGAATTTGTCACGATATATATTAAAAATATAGTACTGATGAATGAATGCTAAACCTAGAGTATTTAACTATAATTGTGATTGTAAATAATCACGATTTTAAATAAATTAGAGAAGAGGGTTGTGCTAGCCCTCTATTTTGATGGATGATAATTATGAGAAATATTTATAAGTACATTGATAAGAAGTATCTTTTTCCTATTTTTTTAGGGCGTATTGTGAATAGTGGTTTGGTGTTGGCGCAACCTCTGATTTTAACGAAGGCCTTGAAGTTAGATCAAGACGGCCTTTCTTATGGAAAAATTCTCAATTTTGTTTTATTTGGTTTGTCTGTCTATCTTGTTATTTATAGTCTGATGCTGTTTTCAAACTATTCGCACAATATATTCCGAAGAGAAATCAACAAAAGTGTCCGTGCCCTTTTATTTAAGAAAGTCATATTGAATCCTAAATTTTCCAATGATGAAAAAGTTAGTCTGCTAACTCAAGATATGGAATATGTGGGCGATAATTATTTGGAAAATATAAATGTTATGGTGAGTTGGGGATTTGTCGCCCTTGTTACAGCCATTTATATTGTTTCACAAAATTTTCTCTTAGGACTTATTTTTGTCATTTTTACGATTATGAGACCTATTCCTCAGTTCATCATGAATCGTCGTTTACAAGATTCGGGAGACAGCTGGTCCAAGCTTAGAACGAAATTACATGGGCTTGTCTCGGATAGTATGCAAGGCAGCCAAACCTTACGGATTAATCAGGCCATGAGGCTGAATGAAGAGCGCGTGAATGATTTAAACGGAGAATATCAAAAAGCCATCCAAAGATTTTGTTTCACACATAATATTATTTTTTTCTTTAATGGATTTATGGTCTTTTTTAGTCAGGTTGTTCCTCTTGCTTTAGGCTTTTATTTGAGTTTACAGGGAAATTCTATTTCTATTACAAGCCTCATCTCTATGTATGTTGCTGCGGGGATGCTGGTAGAACCGATCCAAACTCTGATGTACAGTGCAGCCAATCTCCAAGGTGCCTTGCCGACTGCGAACCGCCTGTTTAAGATTATCGAGGAAGAACCTGATTTCGAAGAGACAAAGGATCAATTTGTTGAAAATCTCGAATCGTTGCGCTTAAATCATATTTCAAAAAGTTTTGCTGAACGTCAGCTTTTTTCTGATTTGACGGCGACGATTTCAGTAGGTCAGAAGGTCTTAATCAAAGGACCGAGCGGGTCTGGAAAGACGACTCTTTTTCGCTTGATTTTAGGAGAAGAAGTATGTGATGAGGGTGACATTTTCGTTCAGTATGATGGAAATCAAATAACGAGTCATTTCCAAGGGAATATCGGTTTAATTAGCCAGCATCCCTTCCTGTTTAACGATACTATCCGCTATAATCTAACTTTTGGTCAGCCTTTTCAGGACCATGAATTATTGGAGGTATTGGACCGAGTTGGCTTAATAGATGAATTTCAGGATATTTTGAATGTAGAAATTCATAATAATGGTGAAAACATTTCAGGAGGTCAGCGTGTCAGATTAGAGTTGGCTCGTTTTCTCTTACGCGAGAAGGATATTTTATTAGCGGACGAAGTGACATCAGCTTTGGACGAAAAAAATAGTCGTCTGGTTAGAGACCTAATCTTTTCTTTGCCGATCACGGTACTAGAAATAGCCCATCATATTGATGAAGAAGAGCGCTATGACCAAATCCTTGAGTTACGTAAAGGATGAGCGATGCCACAATAGTTGGTTCTGCGACAAAGCGGATAGTAGTAAGCCAGCAATTTGTCAGATATTTTTGAGATTCTAAGTGGTGATATTTCCAAAATCATCAATACTCAGAGAACTTAAGCTTTATTTAAGATAGGCCAGCTATACTAGAAGCATAAACAAAGACCTCCTAACTTTGTTTAAACCTCCTAAACTTTTTCATAATAATCTCCCATAAGAGTCGCCCAATCGGCGGCTTTTTTTGTGAGTCGTAAGCTGCCTATGGTATAATGAACAAAGAAACTAAAAGGAAGAAGGAAGAGATGGACTACACGATAGAGGAAAAAGCGATGTTTATGAGGGAAGCCCTGAAGGAGGCGGAGATTGCCCTCGCCAATGATGAAATACCGATTGGCTGTGTCTTGGTCAAGGATGGTCAGATTATCGGGCGTGGACATAATGCGCGTGAGGAGCTGCAGCGGGCGGTCATGCATGCGGAAATCATGGCGATCGAGGAGGCCAATCAGCGTGAAAATAGCTGGCGCCTGCTGGATACGACGCTTTTTGTCACGATTGAGCCCTGTGTCATGTGCAGTGGCGCCATCGGTCTGGCTCGCATTCCCAAGGTAATCTATGGGGCGAAAAACCAGAAATTCGGTGCTGGGGGCAGTCTCTACGATATCCTGACGGATGAGCGGTTGAATCATCGCGTAGAGGTTGAAAGCGGCCTTTTAGAAGAAGAATGTGCGGCGATTATGCAGAACTTTTTCAGAAATCGCAGGAAAAAGTAAAGAAAAATTAGCCAAAAAAAGAAAGTTTGTGTTATACTAATTAGTGGAGCAACAGTTCTGCGTGAAGCGGGTCAGGGGAGGAATCCAGCAGCCCTAAGCGAAGTGAACTGTGTGCTCTTTTTCTATAGCTCTTAACGAATCAAGACTGGAAGTCGCAGATGAGTTTAGAGATATTGATCCTGAGGCGCGAAGCGACGTGAGGGCTATAGCGTAACATGAAATTAGCCTGTAAGGCGCAACCGAACTTAGAGATATTGATCCTGAGGAGCAAAGCGACGTGAGGGCTATAGCGTAACATGAAAAAAGCCTGTAAGGCGTAACCGAACTTAGAGATATTGATCCTGAGGAGTGAAGCGACGTGAGGGCTATCACCACCAGAGTCATGTAGAAATTACGTTTATATTCAAAGAATAAAAGAGAAAAAATAGAGTTTCGTGAGAAGCTTCTTTTTGGATTTTCTAGCCAAAAATAGTGCAAATATGCAAACGATTGCTATTGCGTCGTTGCTTGATTTGTGAAAATAAAAAAATAGCAAATGAAAACGTTTTATAGATTGGTTTTCCTTGATTAAATCCGTGTAAAGCGATATCATAGAGAAGAAGAAATTTTGGAGGAATAACATGTCTCATATTAAATTTGACTACTCAAAAGTTTTGGGTAAATTTGTTGCCCCACATGAAGTGGAATATATGCAACCACAAGTGACTGCAGCTGATGAATTGATCCGTAAAGGAACAGGTGCTGGTAGTGACTTCCTAGGTTGGTTGGACCTTCCTGAAAATTATGACCGTGAAGAATTTGACCGCATCTTGAAAGCTGCTGAACAAATCAAATCAGACAGCGATGTTTTGGTCGTGATCGGTATCGGTGGATCATACCTTGGAGCGAAAGCTGCCATTGACTTCTTGAACCACCACTTTGCAAACTTGCAAACAAAAGAAGAACGCAAAGCGCCACAAATCCTTTATGCTGGAAACTCCATCTCATCTACTTACCTTGCTGACTTGGTAGAGTATGTTTCAGATAAAGATTTCTCAGTCAATGTGATTTCTAAATCTGGTACAACAACTGAACCAGCTATTGCTTTCCGTGTCTTCAAAGAACTCTTGGTGAAGAAATATGGTCAAGAAGAAGCCAACAAACGGATCTATGCAACAACTGACCGTGCCAAAGGTGCTGTAAAAGTAGAAGCAGATGCCAATGGTTGGGAAACATTTGTAGTTCCAGATGATATCGGTGGACGCTTCTCAGTCTTGACACCAGTTGGATTGCTTCCAATTGCTGCATCAGGTGCTGATATCAAAGCCCTTATGGAAGGTGCGAATGCAGCCCGTAAAGAATACACTTCAGACAAACTTTCTGAAAACGAAGCTTACCAATACGCAGCAGTTCGTAACATCCTTTACCGTAAAGGATATGCAACTGAAATATTGGTTAACTACGAACCATCTCTTCAATACTTCTCAGAATGGTGGAAACAATTGGCTGGTGAGTCAGAAGGAAAAGACCAAAAAGGTATTTACCCAACTTCAGCAAACTTCTCAACAGACTTGCACTCATTGGGTCAATTTATCCAAGAAGGAACTCGTATCATGTTTGAAACAGTTGTCCGTGTGGACAAACCACGTAAGAACGTGATCATCCCTACTTTGGAAGAAGATCTTGATGGACTTGGATACCTTCAAGGAAAAGATGTTGACTTCGTTAACAAAAAAGCAACTGACGGTGTTCTTCTTGCCCACACTGACGGTGACGTACCAAACATGTACGTAACTCTTCCTGAGCAAGATGCCTTCACTCTTGGATACACAATCTACTTCTTCGAATTGGCTATCGCCCTTTCAGGTTACTTGAACGCTATCAACCCATTTGACCAACCAGGCGTTGAAGCATACAAGAAAAACATGTTTGCCCTTCTTGGTAAACCAGGATTTGAAGAACTTGGAGCAGAACTCAACGCTCGCCTTTAATCGACAGATAAAACGATCTCGAAAGAGGTCGTTTTTTTGGTCCATATAGATTGGAGTTGGTCCTAGGTTAGTTTTATGTTATAGTAGAAGAGAAGAATAAAAAGGAGAGCCTGAAATGTCAGAGAAAGATCAAGAAAAATTTATAAAAGACAATCCGGTGGATGGGGCGCCACATTTTGATGTAGCTGCGCCAGCCCTTGTCCCAAAAGAAGAATTAGAAGATGTCGTCGTTCCAGAACCAGGAGGAATACCAGGGATGCCAGCGACAGAAATGAAGGAAGAACCAACTGTCGAAAAAGATCCGCAAGCAGTTGTTGCTTCCCAATCTACTCCTCCATTCCAGCCTACAGCTGAAACTCCTTATAGTGTTACTTCTGAAGAAGCGGGTTCACAAGTACAGACTGGTCCAGCTATCCAGATCCAGCAAACTCCTTCTCCTGTCCGCAAACCGATGGATCCGGCAGATAAAAAGGCTATTCGTTTTGCGCTTGGTATTTTAGTAGGTCTCTTAATCGGTGGTGTTAGTGGCTATCTAATTGGCCACGCTGCCCCTAGTAGCTCTCAAGCAAGAAGGCAGGATTCCTCTTTGTCAGCTGACAAGTCAGCTTCTCCTTATGCTATTGATTTGGAGCAATTGGCTGCTGAAGATGCTGAGTCCAATTTTAGCTGGAAGCAGTCAGATGTCGAGAAACTTCAATTTTTGACTGGAGAAGAGGATGGCATGAGTCCGGAAGAAATGGTAGAGGCTTATGGGAAAGCGAAGACTGTTCAATTTGATGATGGAGAGCTGAAATTAAACTGGGATAATAGCTCTTATAATAAAGAGGTTAGAGCCACTTATACTAAGAATGGGAAACAATTGCAGCTTTCTAAGTTTGAATTCAATCAGTATGTGAAAGATCTCATAGTAGAGGATCATTTTGCAGATGGCTTAAAAGTTGGAGATAGTGAGACAGGCCTTGGAGGGACTTCTTATAAAGAGCTCTTGGATAAATACGGAGATGGTGTCAATCTGAGTGTGAGTGCATCTGATGATTCAGCAAAGGTGGAAATGGTCATGGACTTCAAAAAGAAAAATGGGGACTATGTGGATTTGACCTTTGTTCGCCAATCCGATGGGGATTTCCTCTGAGCAGTAAAGACAGCTACTAACAGGATCAGACAAGAAAGAGGCGCAAGCCTTTTTCTTTCAGATAAGACAAGACAAATGCGTTATTTTTTTCTATACAATAGAAGGAGTTTGAATAGAAAGAGAACAAAGGATGGAAGAACTCAAAATATGGATAGAGAAGCATAAAGGGCTCCTCCGAAAAGCTGTGCTAGCGTTGTAGCTTTTATTATCGGTCCTGCTTGGTACTGATGATTCATCCGGTTAAAACCGTGCCCAAAGATCGCTTATTGACCTTCTCTCGGATGCAAGAAACAAGCGACCAATATGTTGGGAAAACCACCAAAGAACCGACAGTAGAAGACATCTTGTCCTTAGAACTGACAAAGGAAGATCGCAAGCCTCAAAAGAATTGGGTCACCTTAGCGACCTTCGTAAAGAAATTTGGAAAAGCAGAGAGTTTTACACAAGAAGAAACCAGTTTTGGAGCACAAGTCCAGCTAGGCTATGGGACTGCTGTGCAGGGGATCAATCCTTATACAATCGAATTTCAAAAGCAGGATGGTGCTTTTTATTTGAGTGCGATTCAAAGTTTTGCGCCCCAGTCGACTCGCTATCAGAGCAAAAAGAATTTGAAAATGGCTGATTTTACAAGCTATCAGACCTTGGATGGAAAGAAGGAAAAGGGAACGGCAGTGGAGGACGTCTTGAAAACATCCGGTCTTCCCAATTCTCTCAGCTTGACCACTACAAAGGATAAACAAGTCTTGGCCCTGTCTTATCAGGTGACAGATGGGTTGGTCTCTTTGACCTTTGAACGCGACCAGAGTGGTCAGTATCGTTTGATCAAGAAGGGGTGAAGCGAATGATCGAGTGGATGAAAAAAAACCAAAAAGAATTCTTACTTCCGTTCTTATGTTTACTCTTAGGACTCTTGCTTACCATTGCAACCATCCAGGTGCAAGAGCAGGGAACCGATACCAAGGAGGATCAAAAACTCACCCATTTCCAGCCGAAAGATTACCAAAAATTTGGTAACTGATGAACAAGAAGTCAAGCAGTTTCAGTGGACGATCGAAGCCGTAGCAAATTTGAAAGTCCGACTCAAGCAAAGGCAGCAACCAGGAACTCGCCTGGAAACTCTTGTAGCTAAATGGGGAAAAAGCACAAAAAGTTCGGTACACAAAAACAGCTCAAGGGATAAAACTGTTCTGGTCTTGACTTATGCAGCCAAGCAATCAGAAAAGGGCAAGAAAAGTGTCACTCTATGGTTTGAACAAGAGCAGGATAAAGGCTATCGCTTGACGATGGTGGATGCGACGAATTTGTTGGATCCAACAGAGAAGTCAAGCAGTGAGAAAGAAATCACTATTGAAAAGGGGAAAAAAGGAACAGACTTCGCTCAGCTCATTCAGAAGCTAGGAAACCCTCAACGCTTGGTCTGGGGAGAACTACTAGATGGTGGAATGGGTTATCGAGCGAGTTACCAGATATCAGGTCAGCCAGAAGTGGTGATGGAATTGAAGAAAAAGGGATCAAAATTGGTCTTGATTTAGGAAGGGAGAAATCATTGGACAATCATCGGACGGACATAAAGGCAGCTTCGTCTCACCAGGGTGGGACTCGCTTGATTTCAGAAGAAGATTTAGCTTCTTTAGGGATGGAAAATCATCCAGAAACTAGAACCAATATAGCAGATATTGAATCCTCATCTTCTTCTAAAAAAAGAGGGATGGGCTCTGCTTTTGCGATTTTTTGGGTGGTTAGCTTTCGTAACGGCTTTGGCATTGGTACTTCACAACATAGGCAATGGGAGCCTTTCCTCCTCTTCCTCGAGCGAGGGGGCTCAGAGTTTTTCAGGTGATGGTCTCAGGAGGGAACGTTTGAATAGTGCAAATAGTCCCTACATCGCATCAGCTGGGGAATTTCAATTTCAGCCAAGCTATGAAAAGGCCATTTCCCTTATTCCAGGTTTTGCAGTGGATGACAAAAAGACCTATCTTGGAACTGTGGAACCCAAAGATCTCGTTGCGACTTTAGGTAAAGCTAGTAGTGGAGAGGCAACCTATATTGATAGCAGTTCAACTCCTTATTTGCTGTCCTTTGATTATCAATCGGATGATGCTTCTGGCGATGTCCTTCTTGAAAAATGGGCGCCTATTACAAGCTCGCTCTTTTAAGTTTGAAACACTTAAAGAGTGATCGATTTGCAAATAAGAATGGCAGTCTAACGAAGGACGATTTTACGAATATCAAAGTTGGGATGCCTTATTTAGAGTTGCTTAATACGGTGGGGATTCCGGATCAAGTGCAGTTATCCCAAATTACGAGTTACAATGAATCACCGACTTTTACGTACCGATTGTCTGATTCTCAAACGGTCCAAATCCATTTTGATAGCCGGAAAACCATCAAAGATATCACATCTAAAGAGGGGGCAACTCCACCAGCTTCGTCTTCGACACCTACAGCACAGTAAAGACGCTTAGCCAGAAGAATTTGAAATAGAATAAAAAGGAGGGGGCAATGGGAAGGAAAGACTGGTCGCACCTAAGAAATGAACACAAGAGTCGATTTTGCGAAACACCAGCCGGAAGAAGAAACTAGTCCAGTGAAAAGTTCCGCTTCAACCAACCAGTGCATTGAAAATAGGGCTGAAAGGTTGGAAGAGAAGCTCCCAAAAGAGACAGAAGTGATAGAGTCCTCTGCTTTTTTGGAACCGGTGAAGCAAGTAGAGGAGCTAAAAGACCAACCGAAGCTTGGAACTGAGAAAGCTATAGATGAGCAAAACGAAGTATTGCTTGAAGACTCACCTGACACACCACGAACATCACAAGCACCAATGCAAGATGCAATAGAGCAGTTGCCTAAGGTCGAGGAAAGAGTAGAGCACCAAGGTGGGACCCTGCTTGATTTCGGAAGCTGATCTAGCTTCATTAGGTGGTGGGAGGCCTCTAGAAACAGGAACAAAAGCTGAGAGATATTTCGTCTAAAAACAGCGAGCGTCTCTTCGTCCTCTAAGCCAGGGGTTCTTTTTCCTAACTTTCCTTGCTTCAATAGGTCTATTTGGCTTTGCTGTCTTGCTAATTGTAGGAGCTATCGATTCGGATCCTCCTTCTTCTACTAGTAGCGAGCAGAAAAGCACTTCTTTATCTCATGGTATCAGGAAGGTCACCATCCAGAGTGGCACTAGCCCCTTGATTGCACCGGAAGGTGAATTCAAATTTCAAGTAACCTATGAGAAGGCGATTTCTCTAATTCCAGGTTTTAAGTGAAGGGGGCAAGACCGTTATTCTTCAACTTCTCTTTCTCCGCAGAGTGTCGTAGAGGTACTGGGCAAGGCTAGTAGTGGTGAAGAAACATACCAAGAAGGCAGTGTTGGTCCTTTCATGACAAGCTTGGATTATGGATCTGAAGGATCTCCTTCTTCCGTAACTGTTTTGATTTCAAATTTGGTTGGGAACCATCTTTCTTCTCTTGATTTCGAAAACTTAAATAGTGACCGCTTGGCTAATAAAAATGGCAATTTGAACAAAGAAGATTTTCGCCAATATTAAAAATAGGGACGAGCTATCCAGATCTTGTGAATACAGTAGGAATACCTCATCGTGTTTCCTGGTCGAGTATGATGAATTCAGAGTCCTTTTTAATCTTTTTACTATAAACTTTCTAATTCGCGTTCGGTTATCATTCGGTTTTGGGACGAATCGTACTATCAGTGAAAATCAAAGGTCTGGAAGATCAAGCTACATCTGCTCCTACGACACCTTAAGTGTTCATCTCTCTAGGATTGTGGTATAATATGGATACTTTTAATTGAAATGAATGGAGAATCTCATGACTGCACAGAAAATGTCTGCTCAAGAAATTATTGCTTTTATCGGAAATGCAGAAAAGAAAACAAATGTTAAAGTAACTTTTGAAGGGGAATTGGCAACTGCTGTTCCAACTTCTGTCACGAAGCTTGGCAATGTTTTGTTTGGTGATTGGAAAGATATCGAGCCCCTTCTTGCGAATTTGACGGAAAACAAGGATTATGTTGTGGAACAAGATGGCCGCAACTCAGCTGTTCCATTGCTAGACAAGCGTCACCTGAATGCACGGATCGAACCAGGTGCCATTATCCGTGATCAAGTAACCATCGAAGACAATGCGGTGGTCATGATGGGGGCTGTGATCAATATCGGTGCTGAAATCGGTGAAGGGACCATGATTGATATGGGCGCTATCCTTGGTGGACGTGCAACAGTTGGTAAAAAACAGCCATATCGGTGCGGGAGCTGTCCTTGCAGGAGTCATTGAGCCAGCTTCTGCTGAGCCTGTTCGGATTGGGGATAATGTCTTGGTCGGTGCCAATGCTGTTGTGATTGAAGGGGTTCAAGTTGGGAATGGTTCAGTCGTTGCCGCTGGAGCGATCGTTACTCAAGATGTCCCTGAAAATGTGGTTGTAGCTGGTGTTCCAGCTCGCGTTATCAAGGAAATCGACGAAAAAACACAACAAAAACAGCGCTGGAAGACGCCTTGCGTAATTTATAAGATAGGAAATATAGAGGCCGGGCAAAAACTGTCCAGCCTTTGATGTTTAAAGGGAATAATTGTATGACGCAGTGGTTGATTGGCATCTTTGTTCGCTTTTCAAACTCCAAAGATGACCTAATCAACTGTGGGGGGGTGGGAAGATTGAAAAGGTTTGGGAAACCTTTTCAACCTCTTTAAATTTCTAGGAGTTCTTTCCCACTCCCTATTCTAATAGAAAAGAAGACAACGATGACATTGGACTTAATCAAAATCAGACGAGATCTTCATCAGATTCCTGAAATTGGCTTGGAAGAATTTAAAACTCAAGCCTACCTCTTAGAGCGGATCGCAGAGATCACAGAAGGGAAGGACTTTGTAGAGCAGCGGACTTGGCGAACCGGTATTTTAGTTTATCTCCATGGGTCTGCTCCTAAAAAAACCATTGGTTGGCGGACAGATATCGATGGCTTACCGATTGTAGAACAAACCGGTCTTGACTTTGCGTCTAAGCATGAAGGACGGATGCATGCTTGTGGTCATGATATGCACATGACGACAGCCCTTGGACTTTTGGAGCAATTGGTACAAGTGCAACCCAAAAATAACCTGCTCTTTCTTTTCCAACCAGCTGAAGAAAACGAAGCTGGTGGGATGCTTATGTACAAGGACAATGCTTTCGGCGACTGGCTCCCAGATGAATTTTTATGGACTACACGTGCGGCCTGATTTGAAGGTGGGGGGACATTGCAACCAATACGGGTACTCTTTTTGCAGGGACCTGTGAAGTCAAGATCACCTTTACAGGGAAGGGCGGTCATGCGGCCTTTCCACATGAAGCCAATGATGCTCTTGTAGCAGCCTCTTACTTCATTACCCAAGTCCAATCGGTCGTGAGTCGAAATGTCGATCCGATTGAAGGAGCTGTGGTGACGTTTGGTTCCATGCATGCAGGAACGACCAATAATGTGATTGCTGAGACGGCCTTCCTTCATGGGACCATCCGGACCTTGACCATGGAGATGAACCTTCTGACTCAAAAACGAGTCAAAACCATCGCAGAAGGGGTTGCAGCTGCCTTTGATGTAAAATTGGATCTGGAACTCAAGCAAGGAGGTTACCTGCCTGTGGAAAACCAACCAGAATTGGCTAAAAAACTCATGGACTTTTTCACAGCTGAGGAAAACGTACACCTGATTGATATCTTGCCAGCAATGACAGGAGAAGACTTTGGCTTCCTCTTGAGCAAGGTTCCTGGCGTCATGTTCTGGCTGGGAATTGATACGCCTTATGCTCTGCACCATCCAAAGATGAGCCCAAATGAAGCGGCTCTACCTTTTGCTGTCGAAAATATCAGTAAGTTTTTGAAAATGAAAGTTAACCAATAATCCCTTCATCCAACTCCGTCTGGAGTTGGATTTTTTTATGTTCCTGTGTGGAATGATTTCGGTTGTCCTGAAAAAATGGTACAATGAAAGCTAGACAAAAGGAGTTAGCATGAAGAAAACACTACGAAAAGAAACCATCGCAGCCATGAAAGAGTTGCCTCAATCAGTGAAAGCAGAGGCAGATAGCCAATTAACCCAACGTTTCATCCAGCTTCCAGCCTTTCAAGAGGCACAGACCTTGGCAACCTATCTGTCCATGGGTCATGAATTTTCTACAGCTAGCTTGATCCAAGCCGCTCTTCAAAGTGGGAAACGTGTCTGTGTGCCTCGGACCTATCCACAAGGTCGGATGGAATTTGTGGAATATGATCCTAATATTTTGGAAAAGACACGCTTTGGTTTACTAGAGCCCAATGAAACGGGGAAGGTTGTGGATCAGTCAAAGATTGATCTGATCCATGTTCCGGGAGTGGTCTTCCAATCTAAAGGCTATCGGATCGGTTATGGTGGTGGCTATTATGATCGTTATTTAGCAGATTTTACTGGAAAAACGGTCAGCACCATTTATTCCATCCAGCAAGGGGAGTTCCAGCCAAATGCTTTTGATGTAGCAGTTCAGGAGGTGCTAGTCTATGAAATTCCTCTATGATCGTCGTTATCCTGTGACAAGCATCTTGTTGCTCGTCACAACAGCAGTTTTTCTTTCTATGTTTATCCGATTTGGAGGTGACTACCAAACGGGTGCTGCTATCTACTATAGCGGTGGTGTCATTGGAGAGGTCATTCAGATGGATCCAAGCCAGCTATGGCGATTGATTACTGCCACCTTTGTTCATATCGGCTTAGAGCATTTTGCGGTCAATATGATTAGCCTCTATTATTTGGGACATTTGGCAGAAGATCTATTTGGTTCCAAGGCTTTCTTGGCTCTCTATCTCTTATCAGGTATCATGGGCAATGTTTTTGTCGCTATTTTTACACCAGATGCCATTGCGGCAGGAGCTTCTACAGCCCTCTTTGGACTTTTTGGGACCATTGGTGCCTTGCGCTTTATTGTTCAAGTCCCTATATTCGTCACTTAAGCCAATCTTATACGAGCTTGATTGTGGTCAATTTGATTTTTAGCTTTATGCCAGGAATTAGTATGGCAGGGCATATCGGTGGCTTAGTAGCTGGGGTGATGCTGGCTTATGCCTTTCCAGTAAGAGGTGAGGCCCGCTTTATGAACCGAACCTATCAGATCAGTGCCGCCTTGTCTTATCTCTTACTATTACTCTATTTTTTAGGCAAATTGGTGAATCTTTTTAAGGAGGGGCTGGGCAAAAACTGTCCAGCCTTCGCTATTTGATAGAAAATAACTGTATGACGCAGTGGTTGATTGCTCAAAGCACTGTTTTTGAGGTGGTGGAAAGATTGAAAAGGTTTGGGAAAAACTTTTCAATTTTTATTTTACGGAGTTCTTTTCCACTCATCTTTTTCTAAAAAAATGTAGCGAAATCGTAAACTAACAGATAATTGACAAAAATTTCCAACAATTGTAACTATTTATTATAATATTATCAGGATGAGCAAATGAAGCCTGTCTTGGTAAGATGATAACCTAGGAGGTTATGAATAAAAGAGAAAAAAACATCCATTTAGAAAGCGCTTGCAAAAGAATTGAGAAAGGTGTAAACTGGAGATATAAAAAAATCAAAAAAATAGTGTTATTTTGTCAGAAATAGCGCAAAAAAATAAAGGAGATTTGCCATGAAAAAAATGGTTGTTAAGACTCTCATTGGTTGTGATGACGCTTTTGCTCCTACCAATCCAAGCTGTTCAAGCCTGTTGCGGTTTTATCATTGGTCGCCAGTTGACCAAGGATGGGACCACTCTCTTTGGTCGGACAGAGGATTACCCTTATTATCCAAATGGAGGAAAGCACAACAAAAACTTTGTTGTTGTTGATGCCAAGAATTATAAGGAAGGGGACCAACTGGAAGACGAATCTAATGGATTTACCTATCCTCATGCTGCCAGCGAAATGAAATACACAGCGACCTATGACTCTGCTCGTGGAGATGGTAGTAATGGCGCCTTTGGGGAACACGGATTCAACGAAGCCGGTGTCTCTATGACCTCAACTGTTACAGCCATTCCAAACAAAAAAGTTTTGAAGACAGACCCATTGACAGAAAACGGTCTCCCAGAAGCTGCTATGCTGGATGTGATTTTACCTCGTGCAAAAATCTGCTCGCGAAGGAATCGAACTACTTGCGAAAGTCATTGAAGAAAAAGGTTCAGCTGAGGGGAATACAGTTGTTATTGCGGACCAGAAAGAAACGTGGTATATGGAAATTCTTTCAGGTCACCAATATGTGGCTGTAAAAGTACCGGAAGATAAATATGCAGTTTTTGCTAATACCTATTACCTTGGTCATGTCAACTTGAATGACACTGAAAATGTTATTGCTTCAAAAGATGTTGAAAAAGTAGCAAAAGAATCAGGAAGTTACAAGACAGATAAAGATGGCAATTTCCATATTGCGAAATCTTACGGACCTGAAAAATATGCTGAAGGCGATCGCTCACGGACCTATGCAGGAATCACTCTATTGGATCCAAATTCAAAAGTGACATATGAGGATGATGAGTACGAACTCTTCCGGTCACCAACAGATCCAAATAAGAAATTCACTTTAGAAGATGCCTTTGCTATGCAACGGAATCGCTTTGAGCACTTAAATGGTCGCTTCGTACCGGACGATCAAATTGGCGTGAAGAAACAAGGTGACAATGGCGCAAATGATACTATTCGTAAAGATCAATATAAGTATGCTTTAGGTAATGAAAATGTTATCGATGCCCATGTGTATCAAATCAATCCAAAACTACCAAAATCATTTGGTGGTACAGTTTGGCTAGGAATGGGGCCTTCTCGGAATACTCCATATGTCCCATTCTATGGAAATGTGAAAGATACCTACGAAGCCTTTAAACCTCAAACAGCTACTTATGATCCAACTTCATGGTATTGGACAGTATGGCATATTGACAACATGGCCATCAATAACCAAGATATCTTCGGAAAAACTGTTCAAGATCACTGGAAAGCATTAGAAAAAGGATTTATTGCTGATCAAGAGAAGAAGGATATTGAATATTATGCATTGAAAGATCAACCGGAAGCTGCAAAAAGCTGCTGAAGATAAAAGTAACCAAAGATTCACTTGACTTGTCTGATCGCCTTTTCCAACACTTCAAAGATTATGAAAAATTAATGGAAAAAAACAATTAGAGGCAGCTGGACGCAAGTCGGATCCTTATCGTGCTTCTAAACCAGATAATTATAAAGATCCTGAAGAGCCTAAGAAACCAGACACACCAACAGTTCCAGAAAAACCACAAATCAGTGAAGATGCGAACAAGGTTCACATTCCAGCTCCAAATTATGTAGCAACCCCTTCTACACGCGATATTCCTGCTAATGCAGAAGGAAATCCAAACAATCGCTTTGGTTATGTTGCTAACAAGGACAAACAACCGGTTGTATCTCCTAAAGTAGAAACTCCTGTGAAGCCAGAAGAAACTGTTCAAGCTCCAGCTGAAGCTCCTGTAGCAGGAAACAGTGTAAACAACAATAATCGCTTCGGTTCTAATTTCAATCCGGGCGAAATTGAGACTTACCCAAATACAAATTATTCTTACAATGTTCATCCTTAAAATATAAATGAGATGGACGAGGTTCTAATATATGAAAGAGGCTGGATGTTTTTGTACTGACCCCAAAAAGTTAGACAATTAATTTACACAAAAGGATTTAGTTCTGTATTGCACAGGTCTTTTTCGTTTTAGTTTTGCCTTAATGCGCTTATTATTATAGTAAGCAATGTAGTCTGCAATAGCTTGTTCCAATTGGTTAAGCGACTTAAATGTCTTCTCGTAACCATGAAACATCTCAGACTTAAGAATGCCAAAGAAGGGCTCCATCATGCCGTTGTCTGGACTATTGCCCTTACGTGACATGGATGGCTGAATCTCTTTATCCTCTAAAAAATGATGATAGAAATCATGTCGATATTGCACCCCTGGTCACTATGGAGAATAGTGTTCTCGTAATTGCCCTCTGTGAAGGCTTGTTCCAACATCATTTTTACTTGTGCTAAGTTCAGCGAAGTAGAAAGATTGTAGGCTATAATTTCGCTGTTAAAACCATCTAAAACTGGTGATAAATAGAGTTTTGGCTGCTTGCCGGAATGGCAAACCCTGTTACATCTGTGTAGCACTTTTCCATTAGTTTTGATGCTTTAAACTGGCGTTGAATGAGATTCTCTGCTTTCATACCAACCTCTCCTTGGTATGAATAATACTTACGTTTACGACGAATTCGAGCACTTAAACCAAGAGCCTTCATCAACCGCTGAATCCTCTTATGATTGACCCAAAAACCACGATTTCTCATTTCTAGAGTCATTCGGCGATAACCATAATTTCCTTTTATGCTCAGTAAAAAAATAGCTTGAATTTCATCTTTAATATCATGATTTTTTTATCGCTTTTATCTAACTGCTTTTAGCTGGTAATAATAGGTTGAACGAGCTAACTTAATAATCTTTAGAAGAGTCTCTAAAGCAAACTCTGTTACCAATCCTCGAACAATTTTCGTTTTTCTTCTTGCTCTTTCTCGTCCCTCAATCGGAGTTCTCTCAACTTTTTTTAGAATGGCATTCTCCGCTCTCAGGTACTCATTTTCTGCTTGAAGCCGTTCTAACTCTGTCATCTCTTCGGGTTTCTTCTTTGGTTTACGTCCCATTTTAGGTGCTCTCCCTCTTGTTTTTCTCAACAATAGTATACCCGTTTTTTTCTTATATTGTGCTATCCAATTAGGCAACATTCCAACACTTAGAAGAGCATAATCTAGAGACACCCTTTATTTGAGAACGACCTTCAAGTAGAACTTTATCAATGATCTCTTGTTTTTAGTTCAGGTGAATAGTAACAATTCTTTTCCTTTTTTTGACGATTTCTATTCCATAACGATCAATCAATTTAATCATGTACTGAAGATTGGGAATTGTTATCCCAAATATATTTGAAATCTCTTTGAAGGTTCGCCCTTGTTTTCTAAGTTTATAGATCTGAACTTTATCTTTATAAGTTAATTTCATAATAAAAACACCCCAAAAGTTAGATTTTTCTGTCTAACTTTTGGGGTGCAGTTCATTTATCCAGCCTCTCTTTTATATTCTTATAATTTGTGAATAGTTTAGTCCACAGTTTTCCCAGTTTCTTCTAATTGCTTTCCAAGATCAATGATGTATTGTTTGAGATCATCTTTTAACCTGAGGGTGTTTCAAGGCATAATCAATGGATGTTTTCATGAAACCAAACTTGTCTCCTACATCGTAGCGCCGTCCCTTAAATTCACGAGCAAAGACTCGCTGGGTCTTGTTTAAGGTATCAATAGCATCGGTTAACTGGATTTCATTTCCAGCTCCTGGTTTTTGGTTTTCCAAAATCTGGAAGATTTCTGGAGTCAGTAGTAGCGACCGATAATGGCAAGGTCACTCGGTGCTTCTTCAGGTGCTGGTTTTTCGACAAAGGTTTCAACGCTATATAGTCCGTTGATGCCTTCTCCTTGAGGAGCGATGACTCCGTATGCAGAAACTTCTTCATGGGGAACTTTCATGACAGCAATGGTTGAAGCATGTGTCTCGTCATAGTCATTCATCAATTGCTTTGTGAGCGTAGTAGCTGTATCATCTGTGATATCCATGAGGTCATCTCCCAGCATCACGACGAAAAGGCTCATTCCCAACAAAAGCTTTAGCTTGTAAAACCGCATCTCCAAGTCCACGAGGATGTTTTGACGAATGAAGTGGAGGCGCATCCCGGTAGTTTCATCGACCAGTTTCAACAGGTCGTTTTTCCCTTTTTCCTTGAGGTTGTACTCTAGTTCGAAGTTTGAGTCGAAATGGTCTTCGATCGAACGTTTTGATTTCCCTGTTACTACCAGAATATCCTCGATACCTGATTTGAGAGCTTCCTCTACGATAAATTGGATTGTAGGTTTGTCAACGATTGGCAACATTTCCTTTGCCGAAAGCTTTGGTAGCTGGGAGGAAGCGGGTCCCCAAGCCAGCTGCAGGAATGACTGCTTTTCTAACTTTAGTCATATAGATTCCTTTCTAAAAGGTATGATTGATAAGAGGGGGTGGACTTATTTCCACTCATTTTCTTCTTTAAATTCATTGCTCATCATGTTGTGGATGGCCTCGCGGATATCTTGCCCTTCGTAGATGACTTGGTAAATAGCCTGCGTGATCGGCATATAGACGTCCAACTCTTGTGCGAGTTCATGGGCGACTTTGGTTGTAGAAATCCCTTCAATGATCATGCCCATATTGGCTTCAATGTCTTCTAATTTTTCACCACGTCCAAGCGCATCCCCAGCGCGCCAGTTGCGAGAATGGACAGACGTTCCGGTAACGATCAAGTCTCCGACACCAGACAAACCACTGTAGGTCAAAGGACTGGCCCCAAGCTTAACGCCAAGGCGGGTGATCTCAGCCAGACCGCGCGTGATGATAGCTGCTTTGGCATTGTCCCCGTATCCAAGTCCATGTAAGGCTCCAGCTCCAACAGCAATGATATTTTTCAAAGCTCAGCCGTTTCCACCCCGATGACATCTGTATTGGTATAAAGGCGGAAGTAGTGGTTGCTAAAGAGTTCTTGAACATAGCGTGCAACTTCTAGATCTTTTGAAGCGGCTGTGATGAGAGTGATATCACGGACGATGGTTTCTTCCGCATGGCTCGGACCTGAGACGACCACAACCTCACTGCGAAGAGAAGCTGGGATTTCTTCCTCAAGGATCTGGGAAATACGATCATGTGTACCAGGCTCTAGCCCTTTAGATGCGTGCATAACCGTTACAGGATGATCCAGTGTCTCAGCGACTTGTTTAGCTACCAAGCGGGTTACCTTAGTCGGAACCACAAAGAGGATAGCATCTACACCGTCCAAGGCCGCTTTCAGATCGGTCGTAGCTGTAATCTGATCGCTAATAACGATGTCTTTAAAATAGCGTTGATTGGTATGATCCGTGTTGATTTCATCGATTTGTTCTTGGATATTTCCCCAGAGACGGACGTCATGGCCGTTATCATTAAGGACTTGTGAAAGGGCTGTTCCCCATGAACCAGGACCCAATACTGCAACGGTTTGTTTTTCCATTGTATCTTCCATTTCTATGTCTATTTTTAAGCAAGTCTAGAAATTCTAGGGCTTGCATCTTCAAAACCGCTCCAAGAGGGCCTTGAAGGATGGTTCTACTCTTGTCTCTATTTTAACATAATATAGGTAAAAAAACTTGGATAACTATCAATTGTTTTGTGAAGATCTTTCATTTTTCAAAGGATAGCAAATAAAAATGCCACTTTTTGCTTGCATTATTACTAGTTTGTGATATAATAATTTTCGCTTATTATTATGAATATAAGGGAGATAAAATGAAAAAGTTGGCAATATATCTATTGATGATGTTTTTCATTATTGATGGTATGCTTTTACGCTTTTTCTAAAAAAGTAAATGCAGAAACGTCAAAAAGTGGATGTCATCACCGAGGTAAAGATTCAAAATGATAAAGGTGAAGCTTTGACAGGACCGGTTGATCGATTTGATAGTTTCCGTCTGAATGCAAAATTTGCTTTGGAGGGAAAAAATGTTAAAGCAGGAGATACAACAGAAGTTAGCATTGCCTCTCCGATAGATATCAAATCTCAAGATTTTGAGATCAACGATAAAATTACTGGTAAAAATTGCCGACGCAAAAAGTTGACGCAGCTACTGGTAAAAATCGTTTTGACCTTTACAAAATTTGTGGAAGAAAAAAATGATGTTTCAGGTTCATTCTTCTTCTATGCTCAAGTTAATAAAGTAAAATCTCCAAATGATGGAGAAGTTCCAGTTAAAGTTTCTGTAAATGATAAAGTGAAATTCACAGGAAAAAGTTACAAGTGGTACAATCGGTGGAGGTAACCGCTACTCTATCATTAAATCGGGCTGGAGCGAAAAAGGAAACAAAGAGCTTGGCTTCCGAATTTCTGTAAACAGAACGAATGAAGTCATTAATGACGCTGTTGTTACAGATACTTTGAAATCACCAGGTATCACCTACAAGCCAGGAAGTTTCAAGATTAAAAAGGAACTTGGGAATATAACAATGGTAAATGGGAACTCAAAAATGCAAAAGATGTTACCGCTGACTATACAGTGAATATTAATGGAAATTCATTTTCTATTAATCTAGGTAATATTGCTGCTGATGATCAATTTGCTATTGAATATGGGGAGCGAATGTAAACTATGCTGTTGTTGATGGTGAAAAAATTCTTAACCAAGCTACTATCAAGGGAAGCAATAAGGATGAATACTCATCAAATAGTACAGTGAAAATCCAAATTGCTGGTGGTGAAGGTATTGGTTACGAATTTAGTATTAAAGTTACTAAGGTAGACGAACAAAACAGACCTCTTAAAGGAGCAAAATTCCAAGTTGTTCGACAAGCAACTGGTCAAGTGATTGGTGAATTCGAGTCAGATGCGAACGGTGAATTTACTGTCAAGAACATCCTTCGTGACAAATACATCATCAAAGAAATTCAAGCTCCGGAAGGCTATGGGTTGGCAGAAGATACAATTGTTGAAGCTAGTGAATTTACGACACCAACTAAACCTGTTAGCAAAACGATTGTAAACAAGAAAGAGAAGCCAGCTAAAACTCAAGCTACTATCGAGCTGGATAAAAATCTTACAGGTCGTGATTTGGTAGATGGCGAGTTTAGCTTTGAATTGTACGAAGGTGCAAACAAGCTTCAAACTGTTACCAACAAATCTGGCAAAGTAACCTTTGATGCTATCTCTTACACAGCAGAAGGTGAACACACTTACACTGTGAAAGAGGTCAAAGGCGATAATGCCACTATTGCTTACGACACAGCTGAAAAACAAGTGACTGTTAAAGTTACTCGTGATGGAAATGCCTTGAAGGCAGAAGTCGTCTATCCAGAAAACAAAACCTTTACCAATGCCTTCACACCAAACGCAACGACTGCAACAATTGAGTTGTCTAAAGAGTTGACAGGTCGTGAATTGGTAGACGGTGAGTTTAGCTTTGAATTGTACGAAGGTACTAACAAACTTCAAACTGTTACCAACAAATCTGGCAAAGTAACCTTTGATGCTATCTCTTACACAGAAGAAGGTGAACACACATACACTGTGAAAGAAGTCAAAGGGGATAATGCCACTATTACTTACGATGCCTCTGAAAAACAAGTGACTGTTAAAGTTACTCGTGATGGAGATGCCTTGAAGGCAGAAGTCGTCTATCCAGAAAACAAAACCTTTACCAATGCCTTCACACCAAAGGCAACGACTGCAACAATTGAGTTGACGAAAGAGTTGACAGGTCGTGAATTGGTAGACGGTGAGTTTAGCTTTGAATTGTACGAAGGTACTAACAAACTTCAAACTGTTACCAACAAATCTGGCAAAGTAACCTTTTGATGCTATCTCTTACACAGAAGAAGGTGAACACACTTACACTGTGAAGGAAGTCAAGGGGAACGTACCAGGTATCACATACGATACAGCCGAAAAACAAGTAACCGTTCAGGTAACTAAAGATGGAGACAAGCTAAAAGCAACAGTTGTCTATCCAGAAAGCAAGGTCTTTGCAAATACTTACTCAGCTCCAAGTCCAGCAAAAGCTCAGATTTCAGCCAGCAAGATTTTAGAAGGTCGTGACCTAAAAGATGGCGAATTCAATTTTAACTTGTTGGATGAAGCTGGAGAAGTTCTTCAAACAAAACAAAATGCAGCAGATGGTTCTGTAGCATTTGACGAAATTTCTTATTCACAAGAAGATGCAGGAAAAACTTTCCACTACACGATTAAGGAAGTAATCCCTCAATCTCAAGAAAAAGGAATGACCTACGATCAAGCCAGCATCGAAGTGACAGTAACTGTTACGAAAGATGATGCAAGCAATACCATCAAGGCTACAGTGGCATATGGTGCGAAGACATCCTTCACCAATACCTTTGTCACAAGTGAAATCCCACCAACACCACCAGTCGTTGAAAAACCAGAAGCTAAGCTTTATACGATTCAGCTTCACAAGGTCAATGGTGAAGGTCGAGCTTTAGCGGGAGCTGTCTTTGGACTCTTTGAAGCGGATGGTAGCACACCAGTTGCCAACCCTTATGGTGAAGGTCAAGTGACAGCGACATCCGACGCTAATGGTCTTGTAAGCTTTGTAGGCTTTGAGGCGAAGAATTATGTAGTGAAAGAATTGACAGCACCAGAAGGATACCAACTTTCAACTACTTCAATCGCTGTCTCTGCAACAGAATTAAGCGCTGCGTCAGATTTGGTAGTGGATAAAGGAAATGTGGTCAACCAACCGTTTACGGAAATCCCACCAACTCCGCCAGTTGTTGAGAAACCAGAATTGACTCTCTACAGCATTCAATTGCACAAGTCAATAATGAAGGCAAAGCCTTGGCTGGAGCAGTCTTCGGGCTTTTCGAAAAGGATGGTAGCACACCGGTTGCCAACCCATACGGCGAAGGTCAAGCGACAGCGACATCCGATGCCAACGGTCTCGTGACTTTTACAGGACTTGAAGCCAAGGATTATGTGGTGAAAGAAATCACTGCTCCAGAAGGTTACCAACTTTCTGAAGAAGCGATTACTGTTTCATCTAGTCAATTGATTGCCTCAACCAATCAAGTACTTGATCAAGGTAAAGTAGTCAATAAGCCATTCACTGCTATTCCACCAACACCACCAGTCGTTGAGAAACCAGAACTGAAACTCTACACGATCCAACTTCACAAGGTTGAGGGTGAAGGTAAAGCTTTGGCAGGGGCAGTCTTTGGACTCTTTGAAGCGGATGGTAGCACACCAGTTGCCAACCCTTATGGCGAAGGTCAAGCGACAGCGACATCCGATGCTAACGGTCTTGTAACCTTTACAGGATTTGAAGCAAAAGATTATGTGGTGAAGGAATTGACTGCTCCAGATGGTTATCAACTATCAACAGATGTAATTAAAGTTTCTGCTAGCGAATTGAAAAATGCGACTAACCTCGTCGTAGACAAAGGAACAGTAGTCAACAAACCATTTACTTCAATCCCACCAACTCCTCCAGTGGTTGAAAAATCTGAATTAAACTTTACAATATTCAATTGCATAAAGTGAATCTAGTAGGTCAAGACCTTGCAGGTGCTGTATTTGGTCTCTATGAGGCAGATGGTGTGACACCAGTTACCAACCCATATGGCGAAGGCCAAGCGACAGCGACATCCGATGCCAATGGTCTTGTTTCCTTCACTGGATTGGAAGCAAGAGATTATGTTATTAAAGAGTTGACAGCGCCAGCTGGCTACCAATTATTAACGGATGTTATTACTGTATCTGCTAGCGAATTAAAAGCTGCACCTAACCTTGTAGTAGACAAGGGGACAGTCATAAACTATCTAACTCCACCAAACACTCCTCCTACTACACCACCAAACACACCACCAACACCGCCTACTACACCACCAACAGACAAACCAAAAGGAGATAAACCTTCTGGAAGTCAACCAAAAGAAGATAAGAAACATACCCTTCCTTCTACAGGTGAAACAGTAAGCGAAGGACTAGTAGTTGCAGGACTTGCTTTGGCAGTAGCTGGAAGCACCTTGGTTTACAAAAAACGTGAAAATTAATCTCTAAAACAGGTTTTGTTCTAGCCTTGCTAGACAAGCCTGTTTTTTTATAGGAGATAAATATTGTTATCATCTCCTTTAAAAAATACATATTAGACACGATCACTAATTGGTGATAAGATGAATGTATGAAATAATAAAGGAGGAATGAATATGTGCAGAACCATAGTAGGAGTATCCGCTAATCTCTGTCCGGTTGATCCGGAAGGGAAGAATCTTCATTCCTCCGTTTCGAGTCAGTTTGCAGAAGGAATTCGTCAAGCAGGCGGACTTCCAATGGTCATTCCGATGGGGAGATGCTTCCTTGGTCAAGGACTATGTTGAAACAATTGATAAATTGATTTTTAAGTGCCAAAATGTGGACCCGAGTCTTTATGGTGAAGAAAAACCATCGAGAGCGACGATTACAACATCGAACGCGATCAATTTGAGCTTGCCCTACTGGAGGAAGCGGTACGCCAAAAACAAACCGGTTCTGGGAATTTGCCGCGGGGTACAGTTGATCAATGTGGCATTTGTCGGAACACTCAACCAAGCCATCGAAGGGCACTGGCAAGGTCTCCCATTTGGGACTTCCCACTCCATCCAGACTAAAAAAGGTAGTGTCGTAGAGCAACTCTTTGGTCAGGCTAGTCGGATCAATTCTGTTCATCGTCAAAGTATTAAGGATCTTGCACCGAATTTCCGCGCGACAGCTTTTGATCCGCGTGATCATACCATCGAAGCTATCGAAGAAGTCGATGGCCATCGCGATATGGGCTTGCAGTGGCACCCAGAATACTTGGTCAATGAAGAAAAAGGAAATTTAGAACTGTTTCGCTATTTGTTGCAGGAGTTATAATGAAGTTAGAGGTTGGCCTTGAGTCAATCTCTTTTTTTGCGTCTGAGAAAAGACGAAAAAACACTGGAAATAAGGTCAGAAAAACAGGTTAATTGTTCATAAAAAAACAGGTCCATCTAGCAATGCTAGATGAAAACCTGTTATAAAAATTATTCGTGGCGTTTTTTAGCAACGAGCATGCTTCCAGCTACTGCCAAAGCAAGTCCTGCAACTACTAGTCCTTCGCTTACTGTTTCACCTGTAGAAGGAAGGGTATGTTTCTTATCTTCTTTTGGTTGACTTCCAGAAGGTTTATCTCCTTTTGGTTTGTCTGTTGGTGGTGTAGTAGGAGGAGTTGGTGGTGTAGTAGGAGGAGTTGGTGGTGTAGTAGGAGTGTTTGGTGGTGTAGTAGGAGGAGTGTTTGGTGGAGTTAGATAGTTTATAACCGTCCCCTTGTCTACTACAAGATTAGACGCAGCTTTTAATTCGTTAGCAGATACAGTAATAACATCCGTTAATAATTGGTAGCCAGCTGGCGCTGTCAACTCTTTAATAACATAATCTCTTGCTTCCAATCCAGTGAAGGAAACAAGACCATTGGCATCGGATGTAGCAGTCGCTTGGCCTTGGCCATATGGGTTGGTAACTGGTGTCACACCATCTGCCTCATAGAGACCAAATACAGCACCTGCAAGGTCTTGACCTACTAGATTCACTTTATGCAATTGAATATTGTAAAGTTTTAATTCAGGTTTGTTAACCACTGGAGGAGTTGGTGGGATATAAGTAAATGGTTTGTTTACCACATTTCCTTTATCTACTACACTATTTGAAACAACCAAATCACTAGCTGCAATTTTGATAACTTCATCTGATAACTGGTAACCTTCTGGAGCAGTGATTTCTTTCACCACATAATCTTTAGCTTCAAATCCTGTAAAGGTTACAAGACCATTTGCATCAGAAGTAGCAGTTGCTTGTCCTTCTCCGTAAGGGTTGGCAACTGGAGTTGTACCATCTGCCTCAAAGAGTCCAAAGACCGCCCCAACAAGTGGTTTTCCTTCATTGTTTACTTTATGTAACTGAATACTGTAAAGCTTCAATTCAGGTTTTTCAATCACTGGAGGAGTTGGTGGGATTGAAGTAAATGGTTTGTTGACTACTGTTCCTTTGTCTACGACGAGGTTAGTCGCATCTTTTAACTCGCTAGCAGAAACTTTAATCACATCTGTTGATAGTTGATAACCTTCTGGAGCAGTCAATTCTTTCACTACATAGTCTTTTGCTTCAAATCCTGTAAAGGTTACAAGACCATTTGCATCAGAAGTTGCAGTCGCTTGACCTGCACCATAAGGATTCGCTACAGGAGTAGTACCATCGGCTTCAAAGAGACCAAATACAGCACCTGCAAGAGCATTTCCTTCTGCGTTAGCTTTGTGTAATTGAATGTTGTACAATTTCAATTCAGGTTTTTCAACCACTGGAGGAGTTGGTGGAATTGAAGTGGTTACCAATTTGTTGGTGAAGGATTTCTTATCACCATATACTACAGTAGCCTTGAGCGTATTGCTTGCATCATCTTTTGTGACAGTTACAGTCACATCAATGTTTCCTTGATCGTAGGTCATTCCTTTTACTTTTGACTCAGGAATAACTTCTTTAATTGTATAGTGGAAAGTTTTTCCTGCATCCTCTGGTGAATAAGAAAGTTCATCAAAGGCTACAGTACCATCCGCAGCATTTTGTTTTGTTTGAAGGACTTTACCAGCTTCATCCAATAAGTTAAAGCTGAATTCATTTGCTTTTAATTCGCCACCTTCTAAAATCTTGCTTGCTGAAATTTTAGCTTTTGCTGGTTGAGGAGCCGTATAAGTATTTGAGAAGGTTTTATTTTCTGGATAAGCCACATCTGCTTTCAGGGTGTCGCCATCTTTTTTCACCTTAACAGTTACTTGTTTATCAGTCTTGTCATAGGTGATACCTGGGGTATTTCCAGCTACTTCCTTAACAGTGTAAGTGTGTTCACCTTCTTCGGTGTACTCAATTGGTGCAAATGTTACTTTTCCGTTTTTGTTTGTAACAGTTTGAAGCTTGTTAGCGCCCCTCGTACAATTCAAAGCTGAATTCGCCATCTGTTAGATCACGTCCTGTCAGAGTTTTATCTAATTCGATGGTAGCTTGAGTTGCTTTTAGGTTTTGCTTTTGGATTGACGATTGTCTTCGTTACCGCATGATCCGTTCCGCTAAAATCTTCAGCATTAACTGGGGTATCAGCAGTAGTAATGGTATAACCTTCAGGTGCTTGTAACTCAGTTAAAATGTATTTATCTTTTAAAAGACCATTGACTGTGATATTCCCATCTTTATCGGTCACATATTCACCGATTACTTGGTTGTTGGCTTGACGTACCACTTTGAATTTAGCTCCAGCAAGTGGTTGATTTTCGTCGCCCACCTTATGGATATGAATGGTAAAGACATACCCAAGACCAGAACCACCAGCAATTTTGAACTGCAGCTTTATTCAAAGCTTCTTTGATAACAATTCCTTTACCTTTTAATGTAGCTTCATTTTTTTAAAAACTTCTCCATCGACAGGTGAATAATTTAACTGAACATCATAAGTAATACGGTACTGATCCGTTTCAGCAACATCTCCAAGACTAACAGAGAATGATTGTCCATCAGCGCTAACAGTAACCGGATGTTCATTGGTTACATCAGAAGTGTTATTAAATTGCCATTCGCCATTAACAAAAAGACATTTCTCCTTTTGTCACACGGAAGCTATCTTTTACATAGGACGCATTCGTGAATTGTAACTTGTCCTCAATAGTCACTTCTTTAATATTTTGTTTCTTTTGATTAATTGAGATTCCATAGGTAATTATTCTAGGATTATCTGAATGAACCCAACTAGTTTTCTTTAATGCATTAGGATTACCATCACCTACACCAGTAAATGAAACTTTACCACCAATTTTTGTTTCTTTGTTAATGGTGATTTCTACCGGTATTTCACCTTTTTGTGGGTGTTTCTTAAAAGTCGATACGCGCATAGAAGAAGAAGGAGCCCTGGGTATCTGAATGTTTTTCGACATAGTCAGTGTAAGTCAATGACAATTTCTTATTGTCTTTATCAACTTTGGCATGGGCAATAATTTCATTGGTATTGACATCACGGATCTCAAAACTTTGCGAGGTAATGATCAAAGCATCTGGAACAGTAATGTCAGTTGTATCCCCTTTTTGACATTCTTACCAGCCAAGTCGAAATCAGCATTTATTCGGAATGTTGCCCATTGTCCTAATTCCCAATCAAGGTTGCCACCTTCATTATTGGTAACTTTGATATTTTTGATCGTATCGACCAATTTTTCCGCTAACGGTCACTTCAGGAGTTTCTGCTGAAGTGCGATTTAGAACCTAAAGCGAAAAAGCATGGCCACTAAACAAAGGACAAATGAGAAAATTTTAATATTTCTATTCTTCATCTTATCTTCCCTTTTCATAAAAAAATTAGTGCCTAGTTATCAATGCCTGATTACTCTTAAAGATAGGAACGTCCATATCCAATCTGTTGGTAATAAGAATTGAGTGCTGAGACACGACCTCCATAAAAATAATTTTATAGGGTAAAATATTTTTACTTTTTAAAATTATTCCCTACACAGGGAATTATAGCAAAAAAATAATGAGTAGCTTCAAGCTAAAAAGAGTGAATTTTTGCACAAATTTTCTATTAAAAAAACTTTTTCATTGACTTTCTAAAATTTTTCAGAATACATGCATGGAACTGTCATAAAATATCCAAAGGTGCGTAAAATGAGCAGAAAAATGAATGACATTATTAAAAAAATACGAATAGTAGTATAGGGGAGACGCTAGGCCAAAGTGATGATATAATAGAAGAGATGGAAACTATTTAGAATGAAAGAGGAATGATGATGACAAAAATTCGTGGATTTGAACTTGTATCAACCTATACCAATCAGGACTTGCTACCAAAACGGGAGACAGCCCACGCAGCTGGCTATGACTTAAAGGTAGCAGAGCGCACGGTCATTGCACCAGGAGAGATCGTCCTCGTCCCAACTGGGGTCAAGGCCTATATGCAAGCTGGAGAGGTGCTTTATCTTTACGACCGTTCCTCTAATCCTCGCAAAAAAGGTCTAGTCTTGATTAACTCTGTTGGCGTTATTGATGGTGACTACTATGGCAATCCGGGAAATGAAGGCCATATCTTTGCTCAGATGAAAAACATTACCGACCTGGACGTCGTTCTTGAAGTTGGCGAACGCGTAGTTCAGGCTGTTTTTGCACCATTTTTAATCGCGGATGGAGATGAAGCAGATGGTGTGCGGACTGGTGGATTTGGAAGTACAGGGCACTAGGATGAAGATTATCTTTGTGCGTCATGGAGAGCCAGATTACCGTGAGTTAGAAGAGCGTTCTTATACGGGATTTGGGATAGATTTGGCACCCTTGTCTGAGAAGGGACGGCAGCAAGCCCAGGAACTGAGCAAAAATCCTTTACTCTCCTCAGCTGAAATAATCATATCTTCTGCAGTCACAAGAGCTTTAGAAACGTCTTCTTATGTGGTTCGTACTACGGGACTTCCTTTTGAGAGTAGAGCCTTTATTGCATGAATGGCAGGTCTATGAAAGTGGCATAGATAGATTTGAAGAAGCTAGAAGACTATTTTTAGAAAATAATGGGGAGTTGCTCCAAAATTCTCCTGTTCAATATGAGACAGTTGTAGAGATGAAGTCTCGTTTTCTAGAATGCATGGCTAAGTATCGAGACCATCAAACTGTGGTAGTTGTAGCCCATCGAATGCTGATACGGCAGTTTGTAGCAAATGAGAAGATTGATTTTTGCCAAGTGATTGAGTGTGAGATAGAGATCTAGAAAGAGGTATCGTATAGCTAAGAAAAGAACGACATTTATTTGTCAAAATTGTGCTTATAACTCCCCCAAGTACCTAGGGCGCTGTCCCAACTGTGGTTCTTGGTCTTCCTTTGTCGAGGAGGTCGAGGTCGCAGAGGTCAAGAATGCCCGAGTGTCCTTGACGGGTGAAAAGGCCAAACCCATGAAACTGGCGGATGTGACCTCCATCAATGTTCATCGGACTAAGACGGAGATGGAGGAATTCAACCGCGTCCTTGGAGGCGGTGTCGTCCCAGGAAGTCTGGTCCTCATCGGGGGCGATCCAGGGATTGGGAAATCGACCCTGCTCCTTCAAGTATCGACCCAACTATCTCAAGTGGGAACGGTCCTCTACGTTAGTGGAGAGGAGTCAGCCCAGCAGATCAAACTTCGGGCAGAGCGCTTGGGAGATATCGACAGTGAGTTTTATCTCTATGCGGAGACCAATATGCAGAGCGTGCGAGCAGAAGTGGAGCGCCTCCAGCCGAACTTCCTTATCATCGACTCTATCCAGACTATTATGTCTCCTGAGATTTCAGGAGTTCAAGGGTCAGTTTCTCAAGTACGGGAGGTAACGGCTGAGCTTATGCAGCTGGCCAAGACCAATAACATCGCCATCTTTATCGTGGGCCATGTGACCAAGGAAGGCACCTTGGCAGGTCCTCGGATGCTCGAACACATGGTGGATACGGTGCTCTACTTTGAAGGGGAACGCCACCATACCTTCCGAATCCTGAGAGCGGTCAAGAACCGGTTTGGCTCGACCAATGAGATTGGAATCTTTGAGATGCAGTCTGGCGGTTTGGTTGAGGTCCTCAATCCGAGTCAGGTCTTTTGGAAGAACGTTTGGATGGAGCGACTGGTTCGTCTATCGTTGTCACCATGGAAGGGACACGTCCAATTCTTGCAGAAGTACAGGCCTTGGTGACACCGACTATGTTTGGTAATGCCAAGCGCACGACGACAGGACTTGATTTTAACCGGGTTAGCCTCATCATGGCAGTGCTAGAAAAACGTGCTGGTTTGCTCCTTCAAAATCAGGATGCCTACCTTAAGTCTGCAGGTGGTGTCAAATTGGATGAGCCAGCTATCGACCTAGCGGTTGCAGTTGCCATCGCCTCCAGCTACAAGGACAAGCCAACCAACCCGCAGGAGTGTTTCGTCGGAGAGTTGGGCTTGACGGGGAGAAATCCGTCGAGTGAATCCCGGGATTGAACAACGGATCAATGAAGCGGCCAAGCTTGGTTTTACCAAGATTTATGTTCCGAAAAATTCTCTGACTGGGATCACGACGCCATCGGGGATCCAGGTCATCGGTGTGACGACACTAAGTGAAGTCTTAAATAAAGTATTTTTAAATAGAAGAAAAGGTTCTAAATAGGAAAATTTAGAGCCTTTTTCCGATGTGACAAATACGAGTAGATAGCACCTGACAGAAAGGAGTGGATATGATAAAATAATAGATGATTTGAATTTCAAAGGAATAAAAGGAGAGACCATGTCTTATTTTGATAATTTTTTAACAGCCAACCAAGCTTATGTGGCTCTACATGGAGACCTCCGTCTGCCGATTAAACCGAAAACACAAGTTGCCATCGTGACCTGTATGGATTCTCGCCTTCACGTGGCACCAGCACTGGGTCTAGCTCTTGGAGATGCCCATATTTTGCGGAATGCTGGAGGGCGCGTGACCGATGACATGATCCGCTCCTTGGTCATTTCCCAGCAGCAAATGGGAACCCGTGAAATTGTCGTCTTGCACCATACAGACTGTGGCGCACAAACCTTTGAAAACGAAGGTTTCCGGCAACATCTAAAGAAAGAACTGGGAGTAGATGTGGGAGAGCGCGATTTTCTCCCCTTTCAAGACATTGAAGAGAGCGTTCGCGAGGATATGGAGCTTCTCAAGGCTTCCCTTTGATTCCAGAGGGATGTCATTATCTCAGGAGCTGTGTATGATGTGGATACCGGATTGATCTCTGAAGTGAAATAAAATAGAAGAGTTCAAGAAAACAAAACGATTTTGTTTTCTTGAACTCTTCTTTACTGGTGTAAAAAAATTGAACCGGCTAGGAAAAAATGTGACAAAACGATTAAAAAATCGGTGTGAACTATGACATTTTTACAGAATTATGACATAATTATTTCGACACATTGATTCTCTGTGTCGATCATATTTACAATTTTATTTGTATCATGGAATCATGAAATATGAAAAAGGAGAGTCCTATAAATGAAGGATGTATTTAATAAGCGCCAGCGCTTTTCATTGCTGAAAGTATAGCGTTGGGGTTTGTTCAGTTCTCTTAGGGACAGCACTCTTTGCTGCAGGTGCCAATACGGCTTCTGCGGAGGAAACAACTGCCCCTTCAGATGCATCGACGTCAGCCTCGACGGAGTCTGCATCAAATAGCACAGTAGCAGCTGAACCAGCTGCTCTCCTACTGAAACTTATAAAGCTTCGGTAACGAATGTCGATCAAGCAGATACAGGTGTTGCGCAGGGAAGTCAAAGCACAATCTGAGGCTAACAAAGCAGCAGAAAAAGCTGAGGAAACTGCACAACCAGCTCCGAAAGCTGAAGAAACTGTAAAACCAGCTAAAGCCGAAGAAGTAGCAAAAACCAGCTAAAGCTGAAGAAGCTGCAAAAACCAGCTCGAAAAAGCTGAAGCACCGAAAGTAACTGCAACACCAGCTAAAACCGAAGAAGCAGCGAAACCAGCTAAAGCTGAAGAAGCTGCAAAACCAGCTGCTTCTACAAGCACTGCAACTAGTGAAAATTCAGATACAGTGGCTGCAGAGTGAAGCTGCACCAACAGCACCTACTGCTTTTTCAGCTAATGTTAATCCAACAGCTCCAATTAATGGTGCCGGAACCAGCTGCACAAGCAGGTCAAGCAGCAACAGATCGTAGCGCATTACTTGACCGCGCTGCAACTGATTTGCTAATGGTGGAGCTTTGGCGACAACTCGTAGCCGTCGTGGACGTCGTGCTTTGACAGACCATAATAACGAGCCGGTTGCTGCAGCAACTTTTCTTAAAAGACGGTGAAGTTGCTACACCTGATATGACGAATCCAAATGGTGCAACTGTTGCATCTCAAACCGTACCAGCTGGTTACCAAGCTAAAGAAGGCGACTTCTATACGTATGCTATTTGGGATCTTACTAAATTCAATGAACGTTATGGTACAAAATATTATGCGCGTGCCTATAAGAGATTTGATGACTCTACCGATACAACGGTTGAATTGCTCGACAAAAATACTGGTAGTGTAGTTGAAACTAGAACGATTACCGCTTCTAGTGGGGTTCAAAAGTTCACGACTACTACAGCAGCGTCTAATAGCCAATTAACTTTCCAAGTGGATTATAAAAGCTGGAACTGCTCCAAAGGGTAAAAAAGCAGAACCATTTATTCAAAATGGTTATGCAGTTGGAAAGAGTATCACAGACTTAGTAGCTGGTGGGCACCAACTTACGCCTGCAGAGCAAGCACTTTATACTGCGGTTTATAACGCTCGTACTACAACAGATATTTTAAACGTTGTTGAACCAGCTTACAATGGTCGTACAATTACTGATTCAAACGCTAAAATACCAGTAACAATTAATAAAACAACTTACTATAAAGTAGTTGATAAAAACAATCCGACATTTAACGCCAATAAAACAGATAAAACTGTTCAAGATTATAAAGAAAATGGTAATGAAGTAGAGTTAGCTCGATACACTCTTAAAGCTGAAGAAGGACAACGTTTCACAGCATCTGGCGAACGTCAATTTGATGGATACAAACTTTACCAAACTGCTGATGCAAATGATCAATCTGGTACTGTAAGTCGTCCTTACACCGTTGGTACGAAATTCATGGATGCGGACCGTTACGGTATCAAACGTATTAAAGAAATTGTTGGAGAAGACGGTTCAGTCGTTATTCGTGTTTACTTGCTAGATCCAAGACAACAAAGCAAACGTTCTGATGGTTCATTAAGTACCGATGGCTATATGTTGCTAGCAGAAACTAAGCCTATTAAACCAGGTGAATGGAATTCACAGGACTTAGTTGTTAAGAAAACACCGCTTAACACTATTCCACTTACTGTAACTGATCCAAAAACAGGAGCAAAAACTAACTATCCAAACGGTAAAGAAGTTCCATTTGACTTCCAAAAAGCTTCTGGATATGCACCATATCATACTGTATTCGTACCATTCTTAGGAGATGGAATTGGACATGGTTCAGATAATGCGCAATTAGAGCGTGGGGTAGGAGGTATCGGTACCAACGTTGACTTGCTCAACACTTTGACACCGTACAAAACAACCTATTTACTACTATGTCAAACAAGAACCTGTAACAGTCACTCCAGAAGTTGAAAAAGCAACTTGAAGGACGTGTACTTTAGCTGATGGTGAGTTTCACCTTTCAAATTAACAGAAAGAGAAGAGCAGTTCTGATAAACATGAAGAAACAGTTACTAATAAGAACGGCAAAAGCTACATTCAGTAAAGCTTACCTTTAATAAAGCTGGAGTATACACTTACACAGATCACTGAGGTCAAAAGGTTCAGATACCAAACGTTGATTATGATGGCAATGACTGTTACCATGACAGTTGACTGTAACAGAGAAAAATGCTGTAGGTGATTTGCAAGCTTCCGTTAAATACAGTGGTACTGGTGGAAATGCTTCAAATGCAGATGATAAGATCTTCAACAACTACGTTGTAGCCCCAGTTAAGACTAAAGTTTGACTTCAGTAAGAAATTAGCTGGACGTGAACTTAAAGACGGAGAATTCAAATTCGTTCTTAAAGATGCAAACGGGTCAAGAAGTTGAAACTGTTACCAACAAAAAAAGATGGAACTGTAACATTTTACAGAAATAGCATTTGATAACTCTAAAGTTGGTACCCACACTTATACTGTTGAAGAAGTGATTCCAGCTACTAAAAGAGCTTAGGGATGACCTATGATACCATGAAAGCAACTATCACGGTTGAAAGTTTCTAAAGAACGGTCATGCTCTTACAACTGTAACCAATGTATCATCAACAGGTGGGGTAGACGCTAATGGTAATACAACTGATGGAACAGCGGATAAAGAATTCAATAACAAAATAACTCCTCCAGAAACACCTGTATTCCAACCAGAAAAATTTGTCCTTAATAAAGAAAAGTATGACATCTACAAGGTGACAAAAACTGTTAGATGATGACAAAGAGCTTAACAAGACAAAGTATACAGAAACTGATGCGAATCCATATGCCGACTTAACGAACAATAACGAAGCAGAAAACATCAACACTAAGACTGTTAAACGTGGTGAAAAATTAGTCTATCAAGTATGGTTGGATACTAAGAACTTCACTGACAAAAACAATATTCAATCTGTAGGTGTTTCTGATACCTATGATGCAGATAAATTAACAGTAAATGCTGCTGATATTAAAGCATACGATGGTGTTACTGGAGTTGATGTTACATCTAAATTTGACATTAAAGTTGAAAATGGTGTAATTACAGCTACATCCAAAGCGTCAATGAACAAATCTTTAGGAGATGTTGATAATACTCAAGTTATCGACACAACTAAATTTGCATTTGGACGTTACTACAAATTTGATATTCCAGCTACAGTTAAAGCTGACGTTCCTGGTGGAGCAGATATCGAAAACAAAGCGAACCAAATCGTTCATGTTTACAACCCAGTAAGTAAGTCTGTTGAGAAACCCAGAAAAAACCAACTCAAAAAAACGTGTAAACACTGTACCAATCGACTGTAGAATTTAACTTCACGAAACGTTTGGAAGGTCGTGAGCTTAAAAGCTGAGCGAATTTAGCATTCGTGCTTTGAAAGATTCAGAAGGTAAGACTGCTTGAAACAGTTAAACGAACGATAAAGACTGGTAAGATCAAGTTTGCTCAGTAAATTATACAAATAAAAGCTGGAAAAGCTGTTACTGCCCTAAATACAAGAAGGGTGAAGCATAAGTACACAGTCGTAACAGAGGTGAAAGGATCTGATGCTACTGTTACTTACGATACAATGAAGGCTGAAATTACTGTAGAAGTCCAATACAACGGTACTACCAAAGCACTTGTAAAGAAAGTAATAGACGCTGAAGATAAAGAGTTCAACAATACAGTAACTCCTCCAACAGAACCTAAGTTCCAACCAGAGAAATACGTTGTTTCTGAAGAGAAATTCGATATCAAAGGCGACAAGCTCCTTGATGATGATAAAGAGTTGGCAGACAAGTACGCAGATACCAATGCGAACCCATATGCGGACGATGCATCAAACAACGAAAAACAAAACATCAATACCAAGACTGTTAAACGTGGCGACAAGTTGGTTTACCAAGTATGGTTGGATACAACTAAATTCTCTGAAACTAACAAAGAAAACATCCAATCAGTAGGAATCTCAGATGACTACGATGAAACTAAGTTGGATCTTGACGCTACTAAGATCAAAGCTTACGATTCAGTAACAGGTGATGATGTCACAGCTAAATTTGAGATCGCTGTGAACAACGGTGTGATCACTGCAACCCTTAAAGCTGGCTTCACGAAGTCACTTGGCGACGCAGAAAACACTCAAGTGATCGACACAACTAAATTTGCCTTTGGACGTTACTACAAATTTGATATTCCAACAACAGTTAAACAAACAGTTAAAGCTGGTGTAGATATCGAAAATACTGCGGCTCAAGTCGTTAACTACTACAACCCAACTACTAAGAAAGTTGAAACTCCAAATAAACCTACTCAAAAACGTGTCAACAGCGTACCAGTACAAGTAGAGTTCAACTTCACTAAACGCTTGGAAGGCCGTGAGCTTAAAGCTAACGAATTCAGCTTCGTCCTTAAAGATTCAACAGGTAAAGTTGTTGAGACTGTAAGTAACGATGCATCTGGAAACGTTAAGTTCTCAGCTATCGAATTCAAGAAAGAACAAGCTGGCGTTCACAACTACACAGTAGAAGAAGTTAAAGGAAGCGACGCAACCGTTACATACGATACCATGAAAGCGAATGTAACAGTCACTGTTTCTCACGATGGAACAGCTAAAGTTCTTGTGGCAACTGTTGGCGAAATTGCGGATAAAGAATTTAACAACCGTGTAACACCACCAACTGAACCTAAGTTCCAACCAGAGAAATACGTTGTTTCTGAAGAGAAATTCGATATCAAAGGCGACAAGCTCCTTGATGATGATAAAGAGTTGGCAAACAAGTACGCAGATACCAATGCGAACCCATATGCGGACGATGCATCAAACAACGAAAAACAAAACATCAATACCAAGACTGTTAAACGTGGCGACAAGTTGGTTTACCAAGTATGGTTGGATACAACTAAATTCTCTGAAACTAACAAAGAAAACATCCAATCAGTAGGAATCTCAGATGACTACGATGAAACTAAGTTGGATCTTGACGCTACTAAGATCAAAGCTTACGATTCAGTAACAGGTGATGATGTCACAGATAAATTTCGATATCGCTGTGAACAACGGTGTGATCACTGCAACACTTAAAGCTGGCTTCACGAAGTCACTTGGCGACGCAGAAAACACTCAAGTGATCGACACAACTAAATTTGCCTTTGGACGTTACTACAAATTTGATATTCCAACAACAGTTAAACAAACAGTTAAAGCTGGTGTAGATATCGAAAATACTGCGGCTCAAGTCGTTAACTACTACAACCCAACTACTAAGAAAGTTGAAACTCCAAATAAACCTACTCAAAAACGTGTCAACAGCGTACCAGTACAAGTAGAGTTCAACTTCACTAAACGCTTGGAAGGCCGTGAGCTTAAAGCTAACGAATTCAGCTTCGTCTTGTAAAGATTCAACAGGTAAAGTTGTTGAGACTGTAAGTAACGATGCATCTGGAAACGTTAAGTTCTCAGCTATCGAATTCAAGAAAGAACAAGCTGGCGTTCACAACTACACAGTAGAAGAAGTTAAAGGAAGCGACGCAACCGTTACATACGATACCATGAAAGCGAATGTAACAGTCACTGTTTCTCACGATGGAACAGCTAAAGTTCTTGTGGCAACTGTTGGCGAAATTGCGGATAAAGAATTTAACAACCGTGTAACACCACCAACTGAACCTAAGTTCCAACCAGAGAAATACGTTGTTTCTGAAGAGAAATTCGATATCAAAGGCGACAAGCTCCTTGATGATGATAAAGAGTTGGCAAACAAGTACGCAGATACCAATGCGAACCCATATGCGGACGATGCATCAAACAACGAAAAACAAAAACATCAATACCAAGACTGTTAAACGTGGCGACAAGTTGGTTTACCAAGTATGGTTGGATACAACTAAATTTGACTGCAAACTAACAAAGACAAACATCCAATCAGTAGGAATCTCAGATGACTACGATGAAACTAAGTTGGATCTTGACGCTACTAAGATCAAAGCTTACGATTCAGTAACAGGTGATGATGTCACAGACTAAATTTCGAGATCGCTGTGAACAACGGTGTGATCACTGCAACACTTAAAGCTGGCTTCACGAAGTCACTTGGCGACGCAGAAAACACTCAAGTGATCGACACAACTAAATTTGCCTTTGGACGTTACTACAAATTTGATATTCCAACAACAGTTAAACAAACAGTTAAAGCTGGTGTAGATATCGAAAATACTGCGGCTCAAGTCGTTAACTACTACAACCCAACTACTAAGAAAGTTGAAACTCCAAATAAACCTACTCAAAAACGTGTCAACAGCGTACCAGTACAAGTAGAGTTCAACTTCACTAAACGCTTGGAAGGTCGTGAGCTTAAAGCTAACGAATTCAGCTTCGTTCTTAAAGATTCAACAGGTAAAGTTGTTGAGACTGTAAGTAACGATGCATCTGGAAACGTTAAGTTCTCAGCTATCGAATTCAAGAAAGAACAAGCTGGCGTTCACAACTACACAGTAGAAGAAGTTAAAGGAAGCGACGCAACCGTTACATACGATACCATGAAAGCGAATGTAACAGTCACTGTTTCTCACGATGGAACAGCTAAAGTTCTTGTGGCAACTGTTGGCGAAATTGCGGATAAAGAATTTAACAACCGTGTAACACCACCAACTGAACCTAAGTTCCAACCAGAGAAATACGTTGTTTCTGAAGAGAAATTCGATATCAAAGGCGACAAGCTCCTTGATGATGATAAAGAGTTGGCAAACAAGTACGCAGATACCAATGCGAACCCATATGCGGACGATGCATCAAACAACGAAAAACAAAACATCAATACCAAGACTGTTAAACGTGGCGACAAGTTGGTTTACCAAGTATGGTTGGATACAACTAAATTTGACGCAGCTAACAAGGACAACATCCAATCAGTAGGAATCTCAGATGACTACGATGAAGCTAAGTTGGATCTTGACGCTACTAAGATCAAAGCTTACGATTCAGTAACAGGTGATGATGTCACAGCTAAATTCGATATTACTGTTAACAACGGTGTGATCACTGCAACCCTTAAAGCTGGCTTCACGAAGTCACTTGGCGACGCAGAAAACACTCAAGTGATCGACACAACTAAATTTGCCTTTGGACGTTACTACAAATTTGATATTCCAACAACAGTTAAACAAACAGTTAAAGCTGGTGTAGATATCGAAAATACTGCGGCTCAAGTCGTTAACTACTACAACCCAACTACTAAGAAAGTTGAAACTCCAAATAAACCTACTCAAAAACGTGTCAACAGCGTACCAGTACAAGTAGAGTTCAACTTCACTAAACGCTTGGAAGGCCGTGAGCTTAAAGCTAACGAATTCAGCTTCGTCCTTAAAGATTCAACAGGTAAAGTTGTTGAGACTGTAAGTAACGATGCATCTGGAAACGTTAAGTTCTCAGCTATCGAATTCAAGAAAGAACAAGCTGGCGTTCACAACTACACAGTAGAAGAAGTTAAAGGAAGCGACGCAACCGTTACATACGATACCATGAAAGCGAATGTAACAGTCACTGTTTCTCACGATGGAACAGCTAAAGTTCTTGTGGCAACTGTTGGCGAAATTGCGGATAAAGAATTTAACAACCGTGTAACACCACCAACTGAACCTAAGTTCCAACCAGAGAAATACGTTGTTTCTGAAGAGAAATTCGATATCAAAGGCGACAAGCTCCTTGATGATGATAAAGAGTTGGCAAACAAGTACGCAGATACCAATGCGAACCCATATGCGGACGATGCATCAAACAACGAAAAACAAAACATCAATACCAAGACTGTTAAACGTGGCGACAAGTTGGTTTACCAAGTATGGTTGGATACAACTAAATTTGACGCAGCTAACAAGGACAACATCCAATCAGTAGGAATCTCAGATGACTACGATGAAGCTAAGTTGGATCTTGACGCTACTAAGATCAAAGCTTACGATTCAGTAACAGGTGATGATGTCACAGATAAATTTGAGATCGCTGTGAACAACGGTGTGATCACTGCAACACTTAAAAGCTGGCTTCACGAAGTCACTTGGCGACGCAGAAAACACTCAAGTGATCGACACAACTAAATTTGCCTTTGGACGTTACTACAAATTTGATATTCCAACAACAGTTAAACAAACAGTTAAAGCTGGTGTAGATATCGAAAATACTGCGGCTCAAGTCGTTAACTACTACAACCCAACTACTAAGAAAGTTGAAACTCCAAATAAACCTACTCAAAAACGTGTCAACAGCGTACCAGTACAAGTAGAGTTCAACTTCACTAAACGCTTGGAAGGTAGTGAGCTTAAAGCTAACGAATTCAGCTTCGTCCTTAAAGATTCAACAGGTAAAGTTGTTGAGACTGTAAGTAACGATGCATCTGGAAACGTTAAGTTCTCAGCTATCGAATTCAAGAAAGAACAAGCTGGCGTTCACAACTACACAGTAGAAGAAGTTAAAGGAAGCGACGCAACCGTTACATACGATACCATGAAAGCGAATGTAACAGTCACTGTTTCTCACGATGGAACAGCTAAAGTTCTTGTGGCAACTGTTGGCGAAATTGCGGATAAAGAATTTAACAACCGTGTAACACCACCAACTGAACCTAAGTTCCAACCAGAGAAATACGTTGTTTCTGAAGAGAAATTCGATATCAAAGGCGACAAGCTCCTTGATGATGATAAAGAGTTGGCAAACAAGTACGCAGATACCAATGCGAACCCATATGCGGACGATGCATCAAACAACGAAAAAAACAAAAACATCAATACCAAGACTGTTAAACGTGGCGACAAGTTGGTTTACCAAGTATGGTTGGATACAACTAAATTTGACGCAGCTAACAAGGACAACATCCAATCAGTAGGAATCTCAGATGACTACGATGAAGCTAAGTTGGATCTTGACGCTACTAAGATCAAAGCTTACGATTCAGTAACAGGTGATGATGTCACAGCTAAATTCGATATTACTGTTAACAACGGTGTGATCACTGCAACCCTTAAAGCTGGCTTCACGAAGTCACTTGGCGACGCAGAAAAACACTCAAGTGATCGACACAACTAAATTTGCCTTTGGACGTTACTACAAAGTTTGATATTCCCAACAACAGTTAAACAAACAGTTAAAGCTGGTGTAGATATCGAAAATACTGCGGCTCAAGTCGTTAACTACTACAACCCAACTACTAAGAAAGTTGAAACTCCAAATAAACCTACTCAAAAACGTGTCAACAGCGTACCAGTACAAGTAGAGTTCAACTTCACTAAACGCTTGGAAGGCCGTGAGCTTAAAGCTAACGAATTCAGCTTCGTTCTTAAAGATTCAACAGGTAAAGTTGTTGAGACTGTAAGTAACGATGCATCTGGAAACGTTAAGTTCTCAGCTATCGAATTCAAGAAAGAACAAGCTGGCGTTCACAACTACACAGTAGAAGAAGTTAAAGGAAGCGACGCAACCGTTACATACGATACCATGAAAGCGAATGTAACAGTCACTGTTTCTCACGATGGAACAGCTAAAGTTCTTGTGGCAACTGTTGGCGAAATTGCGGATAAAGAATTTAACAACCGTGTAACACCACCAACTGAACCTAAGTTCCAACCAGAGAAATACGTTGTTTCTGAAGAGAAATTCGATATCAAAGGCGACAAGCTCCTTGATGATGATAAAGAGTTGGCAAACAAGTACGCAGATACCAATGCGAACCCATATGCGGACGATGCATCAAACAACGAAAAACAAAACATCAATACCAAGACTGTTAAACGTGGCGACAAGTTGGTTTACCAAGTATGGTTGGATACAACTAAATTTGACGCAGCTAACAAGGACAACATCCAATCAGTAGGAATCTCAGATGACTACGATGAAGCTAAGTTGGATCTTGACGCTACTAAGATCAAAGCTTACGATTCAGTAACAGGTGATGATGTCACAGATAAATTTGAGATCGCTGTGAACAACGGTGTGATCACTGCAACCCTTAAAGCTGGCTTCACGAAGTCACTTGGCGACGCAGAAAACACTCAAGTGATCGACACAACTAAATTTGCCTTTGGACGTTACTACAAATTTGATATTCCAACAACAGTTAAACAAACAGTTAAAGCTGGTGTAGATATCGAAAATACTGCGGCTCAAGTCGTTAACTACTACAACCCAACTACTAAGAAAGTTGAAACTCCAAATAAACCTACTCAAAAACGTGTCAACAGCGTACCAGTACAAGTAGAGTTCAACTTCACTAAACGCTTGGAAGGTACGTGAGCTTAAAGCTAACGAATTCAGCTTCGTCCTTAAAGATTCAACAGGTAAAGTTGTTGAGACTGTAAGTAACGATGCATCTGGAAACGTTAAGTTCTCAGCTATCGAATTCAAGAAAGAACAAGCTGGCGTTCACAACTACACAGTAGAAGAAGTTAAAGGTACTGATGGAACTGTCACATACGATACCATGAAAGCAATAGTAACTGTCAGTAGTTTCAAACATGATGGAACAGCTAAAGCTCTTATCGCTAACTGTGACGAGATCCAGCGGACAAAGAGTTTAACAACAAGGTAACTCCACCAGAAACCCAGAGTTCAACCCAGAGAAATACATTCTTAATGAAGAGAAATTTCGATATCACAGGCGACAAAACTCCTTGATGATGATAAAGAGTTGGCAGACAAGTACGCTGATACCAATGCAAACCCATATGCGGACGATGCATCAAACAACGAAAAATCAAAAATATCAATACCAAGACACTTAAGAAGGGTGATAAAGTTGTTTACCAAGTATGGTTGGATACAACTAAATTCACTGAAGCTACACAATATTCAATCTGTAGGTGTAACAGATAAATATGATAGCGAAAACTTGGATGTCAACGTAGCTGATATTAAAGCTTACGATTCAGTAACAGGTGAAGATGTAACAGCTAAAGTTTGATATCACGGTTGAACAACGGTGTGATCACTGCAACATCTAAAAGCTGACTTGACGAAGTCACTTGGAGACGCAGAAAACACTCAAGTGATCGACACAACTAAATTTGCATTTGGACGTTACTACAAGTTTGAAATCCCTGCAACATCAAAAGCAACTGCTAAAGATGGTGTGGATATTGAAAAATACAGCTTCTCAAATCGTACACCAATACGATCCAACTAAGAAGTCAGTAGAAAAACCAGAAAAAACCAACTGAAAAAAACGTGTAGTCAACATTCCCAGTCTAAGGTTAGAGTTTCAACTTTCACTAAGAGACTTGAAGGTCGTGAGTTGAAGGCTGGTGAATTCAGCTTTCGTTCTTAAGGACGAAAAGATGGAAATGTGATCGAAACAGTAACTAACGATGCGACTGGTAAGATCCAAATTCTCAGCACTTGAGTATCAAGCGTGGTGAAGAAGGAACTCATCTCTACTCATGTAGAAGAAATCAGTGGCACAGATTCTAGCGTTGAATACGATAAGATGGTTGCTACTGTGAGTATCATGATTAATAAAGACGGTAAAGTATTGACAGCTACTACTCAGTTGCCAGAAGATACAGAGTTTAACAACACTGTTATTCCGCCAACACCACCAACACCGCCAACACCACCAATCACCACCAACACCACCAACACCACCAACACCACCAACACCACCAACACCGCCAACACCGCCAACACCACCAACACCGCCAACACCACCAACACCACCAACACCTACAACACCTCCAGCTCCAGCACTTCCTGAAACTGGTGAAGAACAATCAGCATCTGCTCGCATTGTTAGGTGCTGCACTTGGTATGGTTGGACTTGCGGGACTTGCAAAAACGTAAAAAACGCGAAGACTAAAATTGAGGTGACATCGACAAACTTGTTGATGAGGTGACAATTTTAGATCCAACAGGAAGAGGCTTTTGCTCGAAAGAGCAAGGCCTCTTTGTTTGATGTTAAAAAAGCTTAGAAAAAAATTGCATATATATTATGAAATGTTTCAGAAATTATTCGATTAGTCATTTCATTCTGTTACTAGTTTCAGCGAATATCATTGACTTGAAAATATGAGAAAAACAGTATACTAGTAAAGCAATTTGATCTTTCAAACTGCCGGCAACAAGGGAAATGAAGCCACTTTGAAATTGGAATTACAGTAGGGTTTGGGGTGGTAGAACTTCACACCCTTATTGTCGTCGGTTACCCTATTAAGACCAGACTTGTGAAACAAACACAGGTTTCTTTTTTTTGCATAATTATAAAAGCTATAGAACCCTCCTGCTCCATATAATCAGGAGGGTTCCGTTTTATTTTCTAAAAAAGCTGGTGATCCAAGAAATATTGTGAATTTTCCTATAGGTTCTCCTTCATATTTATGTTACAATAAAACTACTATTATCGAAGGGAGAAACTATGATTAATTCAATTGTTTCACAAGGTTTGATTTGGGCTATTTTAGGATTAGGAATCTTTATGACCTTCCGAATTCTAGATTTTCCAGATATGACGACAGAAGGTTCCTTCCCGCTTGGAGGAGCGGTGGCGGTTACGTTGATCACCAAAGGGGGTCAATCCGCTTGTAGCGACACTGGCTGCTATTGGAGCAGGGATGCTTGGCTGGCCTTGCGACGGGACTTCTTTATACAAAAGGGAAAGAAATTCCAACACTTTTGTCAGGGATCCTGGTGATGACGTCTTGTAATTCAGTTATTCTCTTTGTGATGCGGCGGGCCAATCTGGGACTTTTGGGTTATAAAAAAATTCAGGAATTCCTTCCTTTTGCCAGTGGATTTAATGAGATCCTAATTGGCTTAATTTTTGTCACTCTTGTGATCCTTGGTTTAATTTTTCTTCTTGGATACGCGCTTGGGTCAGGCCTATATCGCCACTGGAGACAATCCAGATATGGCTAGAAGTTTTGGGATCAATACCGGCCGGATGGAGCTGATGGGCTTGGTCATTTCAAATGGCATTATTGCTCTATCTGGTGCGCTGATGGCTCAACAAGAAGGTTATGCGGATGCTTCGCGTGGGATCGGTGTCATTGTTATCGGGCTTGCCAGCCTCATTATTGGAGAGGTTCTCTTTTCAAATGTCACCTTGACAGAGCGCTTGCTCAGCATTGCGATCGGATCGATCGCCTACCAATTTTTGATTTGGGCTGTGATTGCCCTTGGAATCAATACCAGCTATATTCGGATCTTCAGTGCCTTGATCCTAGCGATCTGTCTGATGATTCCAACCTTTAAAGGGAAAAAAATCATGAAAGGAGCGAAACTCAGTAAATGACAGCGATTGTAGAATTAAAAAACGTCACCAAGGCTGTGAGCAATGGGATGAATGAAGAAAAAGTCATTCTGGATGATGTCTCCTTGGAAATTCGAGAGCATGATTTTATCACGATTTTGGGGGGCAATGGAGCTGGAAAATCAACCCTTTTTAACACTATTGCAGGAACCCTTCCAGTTAGCAGTGGAAAGATTTATATTCTAGGGGAAGATGTGACCAATTACTCTCCTGAAAAGAGAGCCAAATACCTATCTCGGGTCTTTCAAGATCCTAAAATGGGGACTGCTCCCCGGATGACAGTGGCAGAGAATCTCTTGGTAGCGAAATTTCGTGGAGAAAAAAACGTGGCTTGATTCCGCGCCACTTGGCAAACTATAAAGAAGAGTTTCAAACAGTTCTTGCTAAGATTGGCAATGGCTTAGAAAACCATATCGACACAGCGGTTGAATTTCTTTCAGGAGGACAACGCCAGGCTTTGAGTCTTTTGATGGCTACATTGAAACGTCCAGAACTCTTACTTTTTAGACGAACACACCGCAGCCTTGGATCCAAAAAAACGAGTCAGGCTCTGATGACCTTAACTGATGAATTTGTGAAACAAGATGCCCTCACTGCTCTTATGATCACCCACCATATGGAAGATGCTTTGAAATATGGCAATCGCTTGATTGTTATGAAAGACGGGCATATCGTCCAAGATCTCAATCAAGAAGAAAAAGCCCAAATGACCATTGCAGACTACTATCAATTGTTTGAGAAAGAATAAGATACAAAGCCCGTAAAATGCAAAGTGAAAATAGGAAATTTTTGCAGTGAGCGATGCTCACAAGAGAATTTATCTTTTTCACACAGCATTTAGGGCGTGTTCATTTAATAAGATACAAAGGGTGTAAAATGGAAGATGAAAAGAGGGAGTAGGACAGAAGCAATGCGGTTCATAGATGCTTCGTCGTCCCACCTCCGCACAGTTGAGTAGGGCTGTAAAAGCTGATGAAATCAGCGTAGTAGAGCCCACTCAACCACTGCGTCTTGCTTGACAATCCAAAGACAATTAAGAGACTAGGATTTCTGTCCCACTCTCTTTCTTTTTCTAAAACACCAGCTACTGTTTATAAATATCCGTCCTGTCTTCAAATGGCTGCCTAATACAAGAGAAAACCTGAGGAAGAGGTCAGAAGAAAACCGTATAAAAATAGAAACTAGTTTCAGGTGAAATCGCTTGCAATCGCTAAGGGGATTGAGTATAATATAGATAGAAAGATGAAGAAGGGATTGATACCAATGCCTTATCGAAATAGTTTTTAGGTTACTTCGTTTTAGGCCTGTTTTGCTGATAGCTGTTCATGCTCTTAACGTAAAAGAGCAGTTATGTCGTGTGTGTCAGATCGGTTGGACGATCGGGGAAGCCTGCTTAGCTTGTCCGAAGACATAAGAAAACGTGGAAATAGTAGGTAGAAGCTTTTTATAAAGGTTTTCAAACTTCAATGCGTCCAGTCGAAAGCTCATAAATTTGGATTTGGGATAGCAAAGAAAACCTCTGGTATTTTACAAAAATACTACTAAATGAAATCAACATCATAAACATTGTTTTGTTAGCCAATAGGTTAATTGCACCAAGTCAGCGAAGCAGACCAGGCCTCTAGTCCCGTAAGACTGGAGGCCATTTTTATGAAAATACTCAGGAGGGGGTGAGAGTATGGGATTGTCGTATGCGCAAGAGTACAGTTGTCGTGACCATTTTCGGCAAAGGGCTTTTGAGCGCTTTGGCATAGATGATCAGCACCTGAATCGCTGGATCAACCAACACCTCCCTTCCCTCTCTCCTTATGATAGTGATGTGGTTCAACCCGCCAACACGGAAGCCTATGTAGCTAGTGATGGGGTCATCTTTGTTTGCAACATCAAAAGTCGTGAGTTCATCACTTGTTTTAAGGCGGTCAACTACCAAGAACCAAGGGAAGAAGAGGAAGTCTACACGGACATTCATGAAAACAATGTCACTTCCTTCAAAAAAAGGACTTGAACCACTTGGTCAATCGCTACCGGCTCAAGGAAGCTAAGGAACTGTTTGAAAAATATTGAAGAGGATTTGGATGACTTTTATCGTCTGTCCCAAGCAGTCAAGAACGGCCAATTGAGCGAGCGAAATAGCAAGCGCCTAGAGGAATTGTTGGGGAAGTTCCATGTGATCAAGGCGGCTATGCGGATCATTGAAAATAAACGGGGAGATTACCATCTTTAGGGGTCTTTTTCCCCTAAAAAAACTAGGCGCCTAGAAGCCTTCTCATCTACTTTGGATGGGGAGGCTTTTTGCTGTGGGAAAGCTTTTTTTGAAAAAAATAGAAAAAAATTGTATAATAGAGTGGATATGCAAGTATTTGCAAAAGCTGTAATTCGACTTGGAAAACCAAGGACCGTATGTATTAAAAATAATGACACTAAAGGAGACAACAGTGAGTAGTATTAAATTAGTCACTCTTGGCGGTGTTCGAGAAAATGGGAAAAATCTCTACGTTGCTGAAGTGAACGAATCGATTTTTGTCTTGGATGCGGGATTGAAGTATCCAGAAAATGAGCAACTTGGGGTGGATGTCGTCATCCCAAATATGGACTATCTTTTTGAAAATAAGGATCGCATTGCGGGTGTTTTCTTGACCCACGGTCATGCGGATGCTATTGGAGCATTGCCTTATCTTTTAGCTGAAGCCAAAGTCCCCGTATTCGGGACAGAGTTGACCATTGAGTTGGCCAAACTCTTTGTAAAAAGTAATGACAGTGTTAAGAAATTCAATGATTTCCATATCATCGATCAAAATTCAGAGATCGATTTTGGCGATGCCGTTGTATCCTTCTTTCAAACCACCCACTCGATCCCTGAAAGTATCGGGATTGTGATCGGCACTCCTGAGGGGCAATATCGTCTACACAGGAGACTTTAAATTTGACCAAACTGCAAGCGAGTCTTATGCGACTGACTTTGCCCGCTTAGCGGAGATCGGACGTGAAGGGGTGCTTGCTCTCCTGAGTGATTCAGCCAATGCTGATAGTACCATTCAAGTTGCCAGTGAGCAAGAAGTAGGTGATGAGATCCTGGATACCATTGCGGACTGGGATGGTCGTGTGATCGTGGCAGCTGTAGCCAGCAACCTTTCTCGGATCCAGCAGGTCTTTGATGCTGCTGCTGAGACTGGACGTCGGGTGGTCTTGACAGGATTTGATGTGGAAAAACATTGTCCGTACAGCCATTCGCTTGAACAAATTGTCTCTTTCCAATGAAAAACTCTTGATCAAACCGAAAAGAAATGAGCCGGTTTTGAAGATCATGAATTGATTATTTTGGAAACAGGCCGGATGGGTGAGCCAATCAATGGTTTGCGCAAGATGTCTATCGGCCGTCACCGTTATGTGGAAATCAAAGATGGGGACTTGGTCTACATCGTCACTACACCATCTATTGCAAAAGAAGCAGTGGTAGCGCGTGTGGAAAAATATGATTTACCAAGCTGGTGGAATTGTTAAATTGATCACCTCAAACTTGCGCGTGTCTGGTCACGGAAACGCACGAGACTTGCAGTTGATGATCAACCTCCTTCGACCCTAAAGTATCTCTTCCCGATCCAGGGTGAGTACCGTGAGTTGGATGCCCATGCGCGGGTGGCGATGGAAGTCGGTATCCTACCTGAAAATATCTTTATTCCAAAAACGTGGAACTGTGATGGAATATGAAAAGGGTGACTTCGTTCCTGCGGGAAGTGTCTCGTCTGGAGATGTCATGATTGATGGGAATGCCATTGGTGATGTTGGGCAATATCGTCCTTCGTGACCGTAAAGTCTTGTCAGAAGATGGGATCTTCATCGTCGCTATTACGGTGAATCGCAAAGACAAGAAGATTATTTCCAAAGCGCGCGTCCATACCCGTGGATTTATCTATGTTAAGAAGAGCCGGGATATTCTTCGTGAAAGTTGCGACTTGGTCAACCAAAGCGTTGAAGACTATTTGACACAAGATAGCTTTGACTGGGGTGAGTTGAAAGGGCTGGTTCGTGACAACTTGTCTAAGTTCTTATTTGAACAAACCAAACGTCGTCCAGCAATCCTACCAGTTGTGATGGAAGTGAAATAAAATAGAAGAAAATGAAACGCTTGGCGGCCGGGGGCTTGCCGAGTGTTTTTAACAGTAGAAAGAGGAAATCAAATGGCAGTTATGCAGATTGAGTATTATTCAGAAGCCTTGAAGATGGAGTGGGGCGTGTCTGTCCTTTATCCCGATGCGTCGCGCGTGGAGGATCCAGCAGATACGGACATTCCTGTCCTTTATCTCCTGCACGGGATGAATGGCAATCATCATTCTTGGTTGAAGCGGACCAATGTGGAGCGCATTTTGCGAAATACCAACTTGATCGTGGTCCTACCCAATACCAATAATGGCTTCTACACAGATACCCAGTATGGGTACAACTATTACACGGCCATTGCGGAGGAATTGCCAGAGACTCTTTCGCGTTTCTTCCCTAATATGACTAAGAAACGAGAGAAAACCTTTATTGCAGGTCTGTCCATGGGAGGCTATGGTTCTATGCTCTTGGCCCTCAAGACAAATCGTTTCTCTCATGCGGCTAGTTTTTCTGGGGCTTTGAGTTTTCATGATCGGGACTTTGAAAACAATGATTTGGAACAACTAGCTTTTTGGAAGGGGATTTTTGGAGAGATTGAGGATTGGACGACCAGTCCCTACTCACTTGAGACTGCTGCCAAGAAGTTTTCAGATAAGAAGACCAAGCTCTGGATCTGGTGTGGAGAGCAGGATTTCCTTTATGAAGCCAATAATTTTGAAGTCAAGGAATTAAAGAAATTAGGCTTGGATGTCACCTATACTCACAGCCCAGGCAAGCACGAATGGTTCTATTGGGAACGGGAGTTGGAGCACTTTTTACAAACCCTGCCAATCGACTTTGAATTAGAAGAACGACTAAGTTAAGATACAAAGGGCGCAGCGGATCCAGTCAAAATAGGGAGTAGGACAGAAGCGGTATGATTGATGAAGGCTTCGTCGTCCTACTCCCCACAAGGTTGATTAGGTATTCTTCCGAGCTTGGAAAGCGACAGAAGAATCCAATCAGCTACTGTGTCTTAAATTCATTGCTATTCAGAATACGTTTTTTTCACACAGCATTCAGCCCGTGTTCATTTATTAAGATAGAAATAATCATCATAAGAGAGGCTGGGACAAAAAGTCCCTAGCCTCTCAATTGTCTTTTGGATTGTCGAGCAAGACGCAGTGGTTGAGTGGGCTCTTTGTTCGCTTTTTAAGCTCCAAATATGACCTAATGAGGGAAACAAAGTTTCCTTTATCTGCAACCTTCAACAGTCTCCCAGACTGTTGAAGTTGTGCGGAGGTGGGACGACGAAATCGAATTCTAACGAATGACCGATTTCTGTCCCACTCTCTTTTCTTATATAGAAGAAAAAGTTGGAATTGTCACTTATTCATTTCAGTCCCGCTTTCTTTGTGGTATAATAGGAACGATTGAAAAAAATGAGCTAGAAATAGCGAACAAGACAAGAGGAGAGAAACATGGCAAAAAGATATTCGTGTGCGTTATGCACCAAGTCCAACTGGACTACTACACATCGGAAATGCTCGTACAGCATTGTTTAACTACTTGTATGCGCGCCACCATGGCGGAACCTTTATCATCCGTATCGAGGATACGGACCGCAAAGCGCCACGTCGAAGACGGTGAACGCTCCCAGCTTGAAAAACCTTCGTTGGTTGGGCATGGACTGGGATGAAAGCCCAGAAACTCATGAAAACTACCGTCAGTCTGAACGCTTGGAACTCTATCAAAAATACATCGACCAACTCTTGGCTGAAGGAAAAGCCTACAAGTCTTATGTAACAGAAGAAGAGTTGGCAGCGGAGCGTGAACGCCAAGAAGCTGCTGGTGAAACACCTCGTTACATCAACGAATACCTTGGTATGAGTGAGGAAGAAAAAAAGCAGCTTATATTGCAGAACGTGAAGCAGCAGGTATCATCCCGACGGTTCGTTTGGCAGTTAATGAGTCTGGTATCTACAAGTGGCATGACATGGTCAAAGGCGATATCGAATTTGAAGGTGGCAATATCGGTGGGGACTGGGTCATCCAAAAAGAAAGATGGCTACCCAACATACAACTTTGCTGTTGTCATTGATGACCACGATATGCAAATCTCTCACGTCATTCGTGGAGATGACCACATTGCCAATACACCAAAACAACTCATGGTCTATGAAGCACTAGGATGGGAAGCACCTGAGTTTGGTCACATGACCTTGATCATCAATTCTGAAACTGGTAAGAAGTTGTCTAAACGGGACACTAATACCCTTCAATTTATCGAAGATTACCGGAAGAAAGGTTACCTTCCAGAAGCAGTCTTTAACTTTATCGCTCTTCTTGGTTGGAACCCTGGTGGGGAAGACGAGATCTTCTCTCGCGAAGAACTGATCAAACTCTTTGATGAAAATCGCCTTAGCAAGTCTCCAGCAGCCTTCGACCAGAAGAAACTAGACTGGATGAGCAACGACTACATTAAGAGAGCTGACTTGGCAACTATCTTTGAAATGGCCAAACCATTCCTTGAAGAAGCAGGTCGTTTGACAGACAAGGCTGAGAAATTGGTGGAACTCTACAAACCACAAATGAAGTCAGTTGACGAAATCGTTCCATTGACAGACCTTTTCTTCTCAGACTTCCCAGAATTGACAGAAGCGGAACGAGAAGTCATGGCGGGTGAAACGGTTCCTACTGTACTTGAAGCCTTCAAGGCAAAACTTGAAGCCATGTCAGATGATGAGTTTGTGGTAGAAAATATCTTCCCACAAATCAAAGCGGTCCAAAAAGAAACAGGGATCAAAGGGAAAAATCTCTTCATGCCGATCCGTATCGCTGTTTCAGGTGAAATGCATGGTCCAGAATTGCCAGATACCATCTACTTGCTTGGTCGCGAGAAATCCATCCAACACATTGAAAAAATGTTGGAAGAAATCAGATAATTATCAGAAAAAGCCCCAATAAAAGGGGCTTTTTGTTTTAGCTCTAAAATTAAAGTATTATAGGAGTTTATCAAAAAATTGCCCCGGTTTGACAAATTAACACAACTGAAAACGCTATTATCACTATCTAAAACAAAAATTATAAAAAAATAGCAATAATTAAGAATAATTGCTTCCAAAAAAATCGACAGATTGGTCTATAATGTTAGGGAAATAAAAAAATGCAATAAGGAGATAGAAATGTTTTTTTAAACGTTCTAATGGTGAATTCCGTGAAACGGATCGAGTGACTCGTTTCAAATTGATCAAGTCAGGTAAAAACTGGTTGCGTGCAGCGACTTCTAACTTTGGTCTTTTGAAAGTCATTCGTGGTCAAGTCGAAGAGACGGTTGTAGCTGAAGTGCGTGAGGACGCAGTATCAGTGAAAGAAATGACAAGCCGAGGCTTGCTCAAGGGGATCGTAGCAGCAGGGGCTGTTCTTGGTGCAGCTACAGTAGCGAACACTGCAAAAGCTGATGAAACTGGATCAGACGTTGCGACTGCATCTGAGCTTTCAGCTGAAGCTCTTGTAGTACAAGGAAGTACAGTCCTTGGTACAACTTCAACAACAGAATCTCAGTCTGAATCAACAACAGAATCAACAACTGAGTCAACAACAGAATCAGCTAGCGCTTCTGCATCTGCAAGTGCTTCAACCTCTACAAGCGTATCTGTATCTCACTCAGCTTCATTGAGCGAACAAGGTTCAGCAGAACTTTCAGCAGCTTCAAGCGAATCAACTGTAGCAGCAGGCTCTGAAGCAAGTGTAGAAAGCACTACAACTGTAGCAAAAGCTGAAGATAAAGCTGTTTTGGAACAAAAACACTTCAGAAGCAGAATTGTTGAACAAGATCGCTAGCGACTACTCAACAACTGTATCAACTCCAGAGAAGAAAGCAGCCCTTGATGCGGCCATTTCTAAAGTTCAAACAGAATTGACAGCAAGCAACAGCTTGATCAACGCCAATGCATCAGCGCAAGCATACGCAGACCAACGCGAACGCTTGAGCAAGTCAGTAGATGACATGATGGCAACTTTGACTGCAGCAGGCTTTACTGGTAATACAACAGTCAATGGTGCTCCAGCAATTTCAGCACAGTTGGCACCAATCTCAACAAGCACTACTGGTAGTGTAGATACTAACCCAGTTATCTCAAATGCGAACGGTGCAACGATTGAAGATGCAGCCTTCAACAAAGCAGGTTATGCTTTGGATCCAAACGCTGATCGCTTCACTTTCGGTGTATGGCAATTCCTTAAGACAAACCACACTACTGGGGCTAAAACAAACTTTGATTATTACGCTACTCTTTCAGTAGATCGTTCTGCCATCACTGGTAGCCTTTCAGCTAACCCAGATGTTTACTTGCGTATCGTGAAGAAATCTGATGGTACAGAAGCTTACACTCGTACTATTCATGCTGGTGAAAGCAATATCTCTCTTCCAAGCTACATCACCAACAATAACTCTGATGTAACCAATACTTTGACTTACACAGGTGCTAACGGAACTGATCCAGGTAACGTAACCTTCTCATTGGTAAACGCTAACCTTGAGTACGAAACACTTCAAATTCGTGATACAAACTACCCAGGTAACGAAAATGAAGATAAACCAAACGTTCAAACTTCTGTTCCTTATGCGAAAGCTGATCAAACAACTTACTATAAAGTCGTTGACAGTAGCAAGTACACAGAAGGTAAAACATACACACCAACTGGAAATGAAACAGTTCTTGCAAGCTATACGCAAACGGGTCTTGCAGGTCAACAATTCACAGCCTCAGGAAACCGTGATGTTGCTGGTTACAAACCTGTAGCTGCCACAACAGATACAACTCAAAAAACATCAGGTATTCTCGGTAAAGGTGTTGTCGGTCAAAAGCTGGTCGAACTTCAAGGTGGAGCCAACCACTATTATGTGAAACGTATTTCTGAAATCGTGGATACAAATGGCTCAACTGTAACGAAATTCTATGCACTTGACCCATCACAAGTAAGCAACTTTGCTTCAAGTGATGTTGGTACAGAGGATGTATCGAAATACACACTCATTTACACAAGTAAAGTCAATAAAGCTGGGGAAGAGTGGAAGGCTGATGAGTCTAAAGTTACAAAAGTAAACAGCAAAAACGGTGACTACCATATTGATGTCACTGAAACTGCCGGAAGCAAATCGCTCGTTATTACTGGTTGGCAGTCTAATACTGAGAAGGTTAATCTAACTCATGAAGAAACCAAGGTTACTGAAGCATTTGACAAACCATTTACAGGTGCTCCAGATCCTTCATTGACTCCTGCTGGTAAAGGAAACAACGCTTGGAACTTGATCGCAGGACGTAATGCTGATATTGTTGCGAAGTCAAAAGTAACAGATTCCACTGGTAAAGTTTCTTTACACAGAATTGAAAGGTTTCTCTTCGTTCTCAAATAACTACTCAATTCCAACTGCGATTAAACCATCAACTGATGTCAACTATTACTTCGTGAAGATGAATGATTCTGAGTCTGCATCTCAATCACAATCAATCTCAAACTCTGCATCAAACTCGCAATCCGAGTCAGAAGTAGTGTCTAAATCACAATCTTCATCAGAATCAGAAGTTGCGTCTAAGTCACAATCTGTGTCACAATCAGAAGTAGCGTCTAAATCACAATCTGTATCACAATCAGAGGCCGTTTCTAAGTCACAATCTGTGTCACAATCAGAATCAGAAGTAGTGTCTAAATCGCAATCTGTATCACAATCAGAGGCTGTTTCTAAGTCACAATCTGTATCACAATCTGAGTCAGAAGTGCCATCTAAGTCACAATCTTCATCACAATCTGAATCAGAAGTTCCATCTAAGTCACAATCTTCATCACAATCTCAATCGAATACTGAATCAGCTTCGCAATCTATTTCAGAGTCACTTTCTGAATCAGCATCAACATCTGCATCTGAGTCTGCATCGCTTTCTAAATCTGCATCAGCATCAGCTTCAGCATCATTGAGTCAATCAGAAGTTGAATCAGCAAGTGTATCTGAATCAGCATCAACATCTGCGTCAGCATCAGCAAGCGCGTCAGAATCAGCATCTGAATCAGCATCAACATCTGCATCAGCATCAGCAAGCGCGTCAGAATCAGCATCTGAGTCAGCATCAACATCTGCATCAGCATCAGCAAGCGCGTCAGAATCAGCATCTGAGTCAGCATCAACATCTGCATCAGCATCAGCAAGCGCGTCAGAATCAGCATCAGTTTCAGCATCAACATCAGCATCTGAATCAGTATCAGCATCAGAATCAGCATCAGTTTCAGCATCAGCATCTGCATCTGAATCAGCATCAGTTTCAGAATCAGTATCAGCGTCTGAATCAGTATCAGCATCTGAATCAGCATCAGTTTCAGAATCAGTATCAGCTTCAGAATCAGCATCTGCATCTGAATCAGCATCAGTTTCAGAATCAGTATCAGCGTCTGAATCAGTATCAGCGTCTGAATCAGTATCAGCATCTGAGTCAGTATCAGTAAGTCAATCAGTTTCAACTTCTGTATCCCTTTCAGAATCATTGAGTACTTCGACTTCACTTTCTACATCAGTATCAGCATCAGCATCTAACTCTTCATCAAATTCTGAAAGTGAAACACCTAAACAAGGTGAAGTTATCATCACTTACATCCGTGAAGAAGATGGTAAAGAAATTCAAAAACCTCGTCAAGATACACCAAACTCACCATATGACACACCATATAACACAACTGAGGAAGGTGAAAAACCTAATACTATCAAGACTCCAGACGGTAAGACATACAAGATCGTACCGAAAGGCGACTACCCAGTAGGTAAAGTTGACGAAGATGGACACTTGGAATCATCTGATCCAATTAAAGGTAAAGTTGACAAACCTAAATCAACTATCACTTACGTTTATAAAGAAGTGAAGGGTAATGTATACGTTCACTATGTAGATACTGAAGGTAACAAGATCAAGGAATCTGTAACAGATGAAAAAGATCAACCAGTTGATAAAGATTACGATACAGTGATTGACAACCGTCCACAAACAATCGAATTCCAAGGTAAGACATACGAATTAGTACCAGCAGGTAACTACAAAGTAGGTCAAGTCGATGAACAAGGTCACTGGACAGGTGATGACGCTACAACTGGTAAAGTGATCGAAGGTGATAAGAATGTCACTTACGTCTACAAATTGAAAGAAGATCCAACAAAACCTAAAGAAGGTGACGTTATCATCACTTACGTAGACGAAAAAGGTAAAGAAATTCAAAAACCTCGTCAAGACACACCAAACTCACCATATGACACACCATATAACACAACTGAGGAAGGTGAAAAACCTAACACTATCAAGACTCCAGACGGTAAGACATACAAGATCGTACCGAAAGGTGACTACCCAGTAGGTAAAGTTGATGGCGATGGACACTTGGAATCATCTGATCCAATTAAAGGTAAAGTTGATAAACCACGTTCAATCATTACTTATGTCTACAAAGAAGTGAAAGGTGACGTTTACGTTCACTATAAAGATACTGAAGGTAACACCATCAAGACTTCAGTAGTGGATGAAAAAGATCAACCAGTTGATAAAGACTACGATACAGTCGTAGACAACCGTCCAAAAGAAATCCAATACAATGGTAAGACATATGAATTGGTACCAGCAGGTAACTACACTGTAGGTAAAGTTGATGGACAAGGTCACCTTGAGTCATCTGACGCTACAACAGGTAAAGTGGTTGAAGGACGTAAAGACGTAACTTACATCTACAAATTGAAAGAATATCCAACAAAACCTAAAGAAGGTGACGTTATCATCACTTACGTAGATGAAAAAGGTAAAGAAATTCAAAAACCTCGTCAAGATACACCAAACTCACCATATGACACACCATATAACACAACTGAGGAAGGTGAAAAACCTAACACCATCAAGACTCCAGACGGTAAGACATACAAGATCGTACCGAAAGGTGATTACCCAGTAGGTAAAGTTGATGGCGATGGACACTTGGAATCATCTGATCCAATTAAAGGTAAGGTTGATAAACCACGTTCAATCATTACTTATGTCTACAAAGAAGTGAAAGGTGACGTTTACGTTCACTATAAAGATACTGAAGGTAACACCATCAAGACTTCAGTAGTTGACGAAAAAGATCAACCAGTTGATAAAGACTACGATACAGTCGTAGACAACCGTCCAAAAGAAATCCAATACAATGGTAAGACATATGAATTGGTACCAGCAGGTAACTACACTGTAGGTAAAGTTGATGGACAAGGTCACCTTGAGTCATCTGACGCTACAACAGGTAAAGTTATCGAAGGACGTAAAGACGTAACTTACATCTACAAACTTAAAGAACAACCAGCACAACCAACTGGTAACGTCTATGTTCACTATGTAGATGAATTTGGTAACACACTTAAGAATTCTGTAACAGATGAATATGCGCAACCGGTAGGTAAATATTACGACACAGTAATCGATAACCGTCCGAATACAATCATCACTTCAGATGGTAAGATTTATGTATTGGTACCAGCAGGTAACTATGCAGTAGGAAAAGTTGATGTTGACGGACATTTGACAACAACAGATTCAACTACAGGTAATGTCATCAAGGGTGATAAGAACGTTACTTACGTTTACAAACTTGTGAAGACTCCAAACTGTTCCTACACCAAACACACCAGTGCCACCAACACCAACACCAAATACTCCAGTGCCACCAACACCAAACACACCAGTACCACCAACACCAACACCAAATACTCCTGTAGATCCAACACCTAATAAACCAATGGATCCAACACCAAATACACCAGTGAACCCAGTTCCTGAGCAACCAGCTCAACCAGCTCCAGCTCTTGAACAACTTCCAAATACTGGTGAAACAGGATCTGTAGCTTCAGCTCTTCTTGGAGCAGTTGCAGGGGTTGCAGGGGTTGCAGCACTTGGACGTCGCAAAGAAGAAGAAAAAAATAATCTTCTATCCTAATTTGATTCGGTCATTTCAAGTATGTGGGAAATGAAAAGGATCAAGAAAGAGAACCTTCGGGTTCTCTTTTTGCGTCCTTTATAAAGTGTTAGAAAATGGTCTTAATTGGTTACATTGGGGGAAAAAATGATGTATAATTATTTGATATCTAAAATTTAAGGAGCGGACATGTTTTTTAAACGTTCGAAGGGTGAATTTCGTGAAACGGACCGGGTTACCCGCTATAAATTAATCAAATCAGGAAAGAATTGGGTGCGAGCATCGGTCTCTCGCTTAGGGCTTTTTCGTGTCATGCGAGCTGGTGTGGATGAAAAAAATCGTAGCTATATATGATGATTCTTCACTTCAAATACCTGCAGATCTGGTAAAAGGGATGGTTGTACTAGGAGTTTCTTTGCTGGAGCAACTACAGTTGCTAATCCAGTATTGGCAGAGGAAAATGGGATGAATGCGACTGTTGGGTCTGAGATCAGTCCATCAACAGGTGTGGTTGGACAAGATAGTTTTGTCTTGGGGACGACCTCTACCACAGATTCTCTGTCAGCAAGTCAATCTATGAGTACATCTGTCTCGCTTTCGGACGCGGTTAGTGACAGCGTTTCTCTGTCTCAATCGGTTTCTTTGAGCGAATCATTTGTTGCCAGTGGTTTGGCGAGTCAGTCTGCTTCAGAAACTGCTAACAGCACTGTCTCAGAGGTGAACTCTATTCACGAGAGTGTAACTGAGTCAAGTGAGAAAGTAGCCGAAGCATCAACTCAGCGCTCTGAAGAGCAGGTGAAGCGCCTGCAAGTCTTGGCCTTGGATTTATATACTTATCGCGCTCAGGCCATGGAAATCCCTGGAACGGAATCTGCTATTGAGTATGGAGATCTGGCTTTAGAAGCTATTCGTTCAGGGTTATCTAATCCAGCGATCCAAATCGATGCAGTAGAAAGTCAAGCCAAAGCCGCTCGAAATCGTTTGGTCAATGCAGTGCTCCGTGCTACTTCAGGTCAACGCGATCCGCGCAATGGGAATCGAATCGACACGGACACTAGCCTTCGTGCGCCTCAGTATAATTTAGGTCCGGCTAACAATGCCCTGATTTCAGTCTATAATTCGGATTACATCAACCTGGCTTATAATGTTGTTGAAACGATTCCTACACGAAATAGTATTAAAAGCATTGGCTACACTTCTGGTAGCGATCGTGTGAATGGCATTAATGTTCCGCAAACTTCATCACTAAAAAATAGTGCTGTGGCTTTTAATATCTTTGGAACTGTTGGGGCTACTGAAGTAGTGACACCTGGGAAAATTTATACTCTTTCTTTTGTAGCGACCAATACAGCTAAGCAATCAGTGACACGTACGCTACGCATTCAGGTTTTACCACAAAATGATGGCATTCGCAATCCGATTACGGCTGTGACGACGGCAACTTTTGTCAATGATACCACTAACTTGGCTCAGGCTGAAAAAGACAAGGTTTGGGAGGCTTTTAAGGGTTCTAATCCGAATATTGCCACTTCGAAGGACTTCAAGGACTACTCTGTCTCAGCGTCTGGTGTGGTAACCATTACTTATAAAGATAACACCACTAATGATGTAACCGCTCCTGTTAAGCGCCTAGCAGCGCCAACGGTTGAGACTCGCTTACTAGAGAAAGCCTATATTCAAACACCTGTAACGGTGACGGGGGCAGAACCTGGATCGACTATTGTCTTGTATAACAATGACGACGAAGTTGGGACAGCAGTGGCAGATGCTACAGGCCAGGCGGTTGTGACACCGACAGTTCCCATACAAACAGGTGGTGTAACAGCCAAAGCTCGCATCCTATATGGTGATCATGCGGTGTACTCAGATGCAAGTAATTCTGTAGCTGTAACGGATATCACACGTCCTGAAGTGACGGCTAAGTTGACTGTTAATGGTGTAGAACCGAAGTCAACCCCTCTTGAAGGTGGAGGGAAGAATTATGTCCTTTATGCTGGTGATGATGCAGTTGTGACCTTTACAGCTACGGATGACAGTGGCAAGTTGAAAGAAATGAAAGTCGTTGCACGAGCAGATTTGAACGACAATGCCTTGAACGGGAATTTCTTTGGTGGCAGCCAGTATGGAACAGGTGATATTGCACCTATCACGGGAGAGATTACGGCAACAGCTGCGAACCCTGCAACCATCACAACGACCATTCATCTGAAGGATGATCTTTACCATACCTACCGTAATACATGGCAACGCAACGTCGCAGCTATTGACAATGCGTCAAATATGAATCGTCCAAATGGCTTGGGTGAGATTCGTATTACTCAGGGACGTCTAGCGGATCGTACACCAGGAGTGGCCCCAACTAGCACTATTCAGGTGATAAGTCTGACTGCCTTGACAGATTCGGATAAAAGCAAAATCATTTCGGCAGTGTCAGCCTTGAATCCAGAGGTTGCCAACCGTATTAAGTCTTATACGGTTAATAGTGATGGTACGGTAACGATTACTTATAAGGATAGTACGACCAATGTTGTGGCGGTGAAATTGTCGGATACTGATTACAGTCAGTCCGTTTCGCAAAGTGCCAGTCAGTCTAAGCAAGAATCGATTTCACAAAGTCGAAGTGAGTCAGCTAAGCAGTCTGCTTCGACGAGTGCGTCTTTGAGTACTATGAAATCACAGAGCGTTTCAAGTTCCTTGAGTGAATCCTTGAAGACTAGTGCCTCGCAAAGTGCTTCCGCCTCAGCGAGTGCATCCTTGAGTACTGTGAAATCACAGAGCGTTTCAAGTTCCTTGAGTGAATCCTTGAAGACTAGCGTATCGCAAAGTGAGTCATCTTCAGTGAGTGCGTCCTTGAGTGCTGTAAAATCACAGAGCGTTTCAAGCTCCTTGAGCGAATCCTTGAAGACCAGCGTATCTCAAAGTGAGTCGTCTTCAGTGAGTGCGTCCTTGAGTACTGTGAAATCACAGAGCGTCTCAAGTTCCTTGAGTGAATCCTTGAGGACTAGTATTTCACAAAGTGCTTCCGCCTCAGCGAGTGCATCTTTGAGTAGTGTGAAATCACAGAGTGTCTCAAGCTCCTTGAGTGAGTCCTTGAAATCTAGCATTTCACAAAGTGCTTCCGCTTCAGCGAGTGCGTCTTTGAGTGCTATGAAATCACAGAGTGCCTCAAGCTCCTTGAGTGAGTCCTTGAAATCTAGCATTTCACAAAGTGCTTCCGCTTCAGCGAGTGCGTCTTTGAGTGCTATGAAATCACAGAGTGTCTCAAGCTCCTTGAGTGAGTCCTTGAAGACTAGTGTCTCGCAAAGTGCTTCCGCTTCAGCGAGTGCATCCTTGAGTGAGTCCTTGAAGACTAGTGTCTCGCAAAGTCAGTCAGCCTCAGCATCGGTATCCTTGAGTGAGTCGGTTCGTGATTCAGTTTCAACCTCAGAGTCAATTTCAACTTCAACTTCGACATCCGAGTCGGTCTCAAGTTCTAAATCGTTGTCAGCATCGTTGAGTAGTTCAGTCTCAGAAAGCCAATCTGTGTCAAGCTCGGTATCAGTTTCAACGTCTAAATCAGTTTCTAAATCTGAGTCGGTATCAACATCTGAATCGGTTTCAGCATCTAAATCAGTATCGACGTCCGAGTCGGTTTCAGCGTCTGAATCTGCGTCAACGTCCGAATCAGTTTCTGCGTCTGAGTCGGTCTCTGCGTCTGAGTCAGTATCGACCTCCGAATCGGTCTCAACCTCCGAATCAGTTTCTACATCTGAGTCAGTATCAACCTCAGAATCCGTGTCTACATCTGAATCGGTTTCAGCATCTGAATCGGTATCTACATCTGAATCGGTTTCAGCATCTGAATCGGTTTCAGCATCTGAATCAGTTTCAACGTCTGAATCAGTTTCGACCTCGAAATCAGCTTCGACGTCTGAATCAGTTTCTACATCTGAGTCAGTATCAACCTCCGAATCAGTTTCTACATCTGAGTCGGTATCTACATCTGAATCGGTTTCAGCATCTGAATCAGTATCGACGTCCGAATCAGTTTCTACATCTGAGTCAGTATCAACCTCAGAATCCGTGTCGACATCTGAGTCGGTATCTACATCTGAATCGGTTTCAGCATCTGAATCGGTATCTACATCTGAATCGGTTTCAGCATCTGAATCTGTGTCAACGTCTGAATCAGCGTCAACGTCTGAATCAGTTTCAACATCTGAATCGGCATCGGCTTCTGAATCCGTATCGACGTCCGAATCAGTCTCAACGTCTGAGTCAGTCTCTGTATCTGAATCAGTTTCTACGTCCGAGTCGGTATCAACCTCAGGATCAGTTTCGATATCTGAGTCTGTATCAACATCAGAATCAGTATCGACTTCTGAATCAGTTTCGATGTCCGAATCAGTTTCTACATCTGAGTCAGTATCAACCTCAGAAACCGTGTCGACATCTGAGTCGGTATCTACATCTGAATCGGTTTCAGCATCTGAATCTGTGTCAACGTCTGAATCAGCGTCAAGGTCTGAATCAGTTTCAGCATCTGAATCTGTGTCAACGTCTGAATCAGCGTCAACGTCTGAATCAGTTTCAACATCTGAATCAATTTCAGCGTCTGAGTCAGTTTCAGCGTCTGAGTCGGTCTCTGCGTCTGAATCAGTTTCAACATCTGAATCGGCATCGGCTTCTGAATCCGTATCGACGTCCGAATCAGTCTCAACGTCTGAATCAGTTTCAACATCTGAATCAATTTCAGCGTCTGAGTCAGTTTCAGCGTCTGAGTCGGTCTCTGCGTCTGAATCAGTTTCAACATCTGAGTCAATTTCAGCGTCTGAGTCAGTCTCTGCATCTGAATCAGTTTCTACGTCTGAGTCAGTTTCAGCGTCTGAGTCGGTTTCAACGTCTGAGTCAGTATCGACCTCTGAATCAGTTTCAGCGTCTGAGTCGGTATCTACATCTGAGTCGGTATCTACATCTGAATCGGTTTCAGCATCTGAATCGGTATCAACGTCTGAATCATTATCGGCTTCTGAATCAGCCTCGACCTCTGAATTGGTCTCAACGTCTGAATCAGTTTCAATATCTGAATCAATTTCAGCGTCTGAGTCAGTTTCAGCGTCTGAGTCAGTTTCAGCGTCCGAATCAGTTTCTGCGTCTGAGTCAGTATCAACGTCTGAATCATTATCGGCTTCTGAATCAGCCTCGACCTCTGAATTGGTCTCAACGTCTGAATCAGTTTCAATATCTGAATCAGTTTCAGCGTCTGAGTCAGTTTCAGCGTCTGAGTCAGTTTCAGCGTCTGAGTCAGTTTCAGCGTCCGAATCAGTTTCAGCGTCTGAGTCAGTATCAACGTCTGAATCATTATCGGCTTCTGAATCAGCCTCGACCTCTGAATTGGTCTCAACGTCTGAATCAGTTTCAATATCTGAATCAATTTCAGCGTCTGAGTCAGTTTCAGCGTCCGAATCAGTTTCTGCGTCTGAGTCAGTATCAACGTCTGAATCAGTTTCAGCGTCTGAGTCAGTATCGACGTCCGAATCGGTATCAGCATCTGAATCAGTATCAACCACAGAATCAGTATCGACGTCCGAGTCGGTTTCAGCATCCGAGTCAGTATCTACATCCGAATCAGTTTCATCATCTGAATCGGTCTCAATGTCTGAGTCAGTATCGATTTCTGCATCAGTTTCAGCGTCTGAATCAGTATCGACCTCAGAATCAGTTTCTGCGTCTGAATCAGTATCGACTTCTGAATCAGTTTCCGAGTCAGTATCAGCGTCAACCTCAGAATCTGTGTCGACATCTGAGTCGGTATCTACTTCTGAATCGGTTTCATCATCTGAATCTGCGTCAACGTCTGAATCAGTTTCTACATCTGAGTCAGTATCGACCTCAGGATCAGTGTCGACGTCCGAGTTGGTATCTACTTCTGAATCAGTTTCCGAGTCAGTATCAGCATCAACCTCCGAATCAGTATCGACTTCTGAATCGGTATCAACATCTGAATCAGTTTCAGTTTCTGAATCAGTCTCAATGTCCGAGTCAGTTTCTACATCCGAATCAGTTTCAGCGTCTGAATCGGTTTTAACCTCAGAATCAGTCTCGACGTCCGAGTCGGTTTCAGAGTCTGAATCTGCGTCAACGTCCGAATCAGTGTCGATCTCTGAATCAGTATCAACTTCAGAATCAGTATCGACGTCCGACTCAGTATCAGCATCTGAATCAATTTCGACTTCTGAATCAGTATCAATATCTGATAGCAGTTCTTACTCAAACTCGCTGAGTCAATCACCATCTGGTAACGGTTCGCAATCGGCGTTGCTGAGTCAATCAACTTCAGGTTCAGTGGTAGTATTAACCTCGGAATCAACAAGCAGTTCACAAAAGAACGGTCAATCTGAAACACTACCAAATACGGGCCAAACAACATCTGTAACATCTGCTCTTCTTGGAACAGTTGCAGGACTTGCTGGGGCAATAGTACTTGGTCGTCGTAAAAAAAGAAGGGGAAGAATAACCTTCTAGCCTCATTTGATTCAAGCCTTTCTCGTTGACAGGTAATGTGAAAAATCAAAAAGAGAACTTTCGGGTTCTCTTTTGTATTTTCTTCTGTTTAAGTGAGATAAAATAGTATAAAAAAAGGCTTATTTTAGTTACTTTAAGAGGAAAATTAGTGTATAATAACTCGATATCTTATTTTTAAGGAGCGGACATGTTTTTTTAAACGTTCGAAGGGTGAGTTTTCGTGAAACGGAACGAATCACACGATTTAAATTAATCAAATCAGGAAAAACTTGGGTGCGAGCATCCATCTCGCAGCTAGGGCTTTTTCGTGTTTCTCGTTCTGACGTGGCTGATAAAATGGTGGGATCTTTTCGAAACATTTGTTGATCCAGTTCCTGCTCCGATTTCTAAAGGGATCCTTGTGTTGGGGGCTCTGCTGGAGCAACTACAATTGCTACACCTGTGTTGGCAGATGATCATAAGGTGAGTTCGACTCTTGATCTGAAATCAGCCCAACAACAGGTGTAGTTGGCCAGGACAGTTTTTGTTTTGGGGACGACATCTGCCATAGATTCTGGGTCAATGAACCAGCCCATCAGTGCATCCCTATCACTTATGGAGCCAGGTCATCAGTCTGTTTTCAAAAAGCAGCTCATTATCGCAGTCAGTTTCGTTGAGCGAATCCTATGTTGCAAGTGGTTTAACCAGTCATGTAGACAGGCCATTATCTTCTGAACAGGATCCTGAGATCAGTGAGAAAGTAACCGAGAATCAAACCACTCACTCAGAGGAGGATGTAAAACGTCTGCAAGCCTTGGCTTTGGATTTATACGCCTATCGTGCTCAGGCTTTGGAGATACCTGGGACAGAAGCTGCGATTGAAAGTGGAGATTTGGCTTTGGATGCGATTCGTAGCGGTTTGTCCAATCCAGCGATCCAAATTGAAGCTGTTGAAAGCCAAGCAAAGAGTGCTCGGAATCGCTTAGCCAATGCGGTGCTCCGTGCTACTTCAGGTCAACGAGATCCGCGCACGGGCAGTTCGTTAGATGCAGAGAATCGTTTTCGTGTGCCATTTTTCATGAGTGGACCAGCAAATAATTATTTGATAACGGCTTACAATTCAGACCCGGTTAAGCTACAGTACATTGTAAGAGAGCGAAATGGTGGGGTCGTCTTGACCTATATGGGATATGCTCCAAACAGTGAGCGCGTTGAAGGTATTTTGGTTCCCAATGCGACTTTTGAAATCTCCGTTCGCACCTATGCTGATCGAAGGGAAAGTTGGAGGCAAAGAGGCCGTAGAACCTGGAAAGACTTATACGATTACAGTTCGTTTTACCAATTCGAACAATCAGTTTATTGATCGCTCTTTCCGAATTAAAGTTTTGCCTCAAAATGACGGCATTCGTAACCCGATTAGAGCTGTAACGACTGAGATCTATGTCAACGATACGAGCAATCTAGCAGAGGTTGAGAAAAATAGGATCTGGGAAGCGTTTCGGGCCTCTAATCCACAAATTGTAAGTTCGAAGGATTTCAAGGAGTATTCTGTCTCAGCGTCAGGTGTAGTGACCATTACGTATAAAGATAACACTTCAAATGATGTGACGGTCCCTGTAAAGCACCTCCCAGCACCTACAGTTACGACGCGACTGTTGGAGAAAGCGAATACTCAGACACCTGTAACAGTTACAGGTGCCAAGCCTGGGTCGACAGTCGTTTTGTATAACAATGACGAAGAAGTTGGAAGGGCAGTAGCTGATGCTTCTGGTCAGACGATAGTAGTCCCGACAGTGCCCTTGCAGTCAGGTGGAGTGAATGCAAAAGCACTCATCTTCTATGGTGATCATCCGGTTTATTCGGATGCAAGTAATTTGGTTGCGGTAACGATGGACTCAACAGAATATCGTCAATCTGTATCGAATTCAGAGTCTATTTCGACAAGTCTATTCGAATCTGTTCGTGTATCAGAGCTGGCTTCAAAGAATGCTTTTGTATCAGCTTCGGTATCAGCCAGCACTAGTGAGTCCGTAGCGGTCTCCACCTCAATTTCAGAGAGTGAACGAGTGTCAGAATCGATATCGGAATCCGAATCAGCATTCATTTCTGAATCAGCAAGCGAGTCAGAGTTGTCCTCTATTTCAACAAGTGTATCAGTCTCACTATCAGAGTCAGCTTCAACATCGGAGTCAATCTCAGAGTCTATCTCAACCTTCGAATCTGAATCCGTGTCCGAGTCGTTCAGTAGTTCAGTATCAGAAAGCCAATTGGTTTCAAGTTCAGAATCGATATCAACATCTGAATCGGTAAGCGGTTCTGAATCATTGTCAGCATCGTTGAGTCACTCAGAATCGGAAAGTGGTTCTGTCTCTAATTCAGTGTCGATTTCAACTTCTGGATCTGCATCGTCCTCACAATCTACGTCGATATCAGAATCAATCTCAGAGTCATTGAGTAGCTCAGAATCGGAAAGTGATTCTGTCTCTAATTCGTTGTCGGTTTCAACATCAGCCTCTGTTTCTGCATCTACATCTACCTCGATGTCAGAATCTGAATCAATCTCAGAGTCGGTTTCAATGTCCGAATCAATCTCAGATTCAGTTTTAGCGTCGTTATCTTCATCGACATCTGGATCATTCTCGAACTTAGCCTCTGTTTCAATATCAGAATCAGTCTCGACTTCTGAATCAGTTTCGATGTCTGAATCAGTTTCAACATCTGAATCGGTCTCAATGTCTGAGTCAGTCCTCGACTTCTGCATCAGTTTCTGCGTCTGAATCAGTATCGACCTCCGAATCGGTTTCAGCATCTGAATCGGTATCAACGTCTGAATCGGTCTCAGCATCTGAATCTGTGTCAACGTCTGAATCAGCGTCAACGTCTGAATCAGTTTCAACATCTGAATCGGCATCGGCTTCTGAATCCGTATCGACGTCCGAATCAGTCTCAACGTCTGAATCAGTTTCAACATCTGAATCGGTTTCAGTATCTGAATCGGTATCAACGTCTGAATCGGTTTCAGCATCTGAATCTGTGTCAACGTCTGAATCAGCGTCAACGTCTGAATCAGTTTCAACATCTGAATCGGCATCGACGTCCGAGTCAGTATCTCACATCCGAATCAGTTTCAACATCTGAATCGGTCTCAATGTCTGAGTCAGTCTCGACTTCTGCATCAGTTTCTGCGTCTGAATCAGTATCGACGTCCGAATCGGTTTCAGCATCTGAATCGGTATCAACGTCTGAATCGGTCTCAGCATCTGAATCTGTGTCAACGTCTGAATCAGCGTCAACGTCTGAATCAGTTTCAACATCTGAATCGGCATCAGCTTCTGAATCCGTATCGACGTCCGAATCAGTCTCAACGTCTGAATCAGTTTCAACATCTGAATCGGTTTCAGCATCTGAATCAATTTCAGCGTCTGAGTCAGTTTCAGCGTCTGAGTCGGTCTCTGCGTCTGAATCAGTTTCAACATCTGAGTCAGTTTCAACGTCTGAATCAGTTTCAGCGTCTGAGTCAGTCTCTGCATCTGAGTCAGTTTCAGCGTCTGAGTCGGTTTCTGCGTCTGAATCAGTTTCAACATCTGAGTCAGTTTCGATGTCTGAGTCTGTATCAACATCCGAGTCAGTATCTATTTCTACATCAGTCTCTACTTCTGAATCATTATCGGTTTCTGAATCTGCGTCAACGTCTGAATCGGTTTCATCATCTGAATCAGTAAGTGAATCTGCTTCGGTTAGTGCGTCAGTCTCAGAATCCTTATCTGAATCAGCACGTACATCTGAATCGGTTAGCACATCTGTATTAGTAAGTACCTCAGAGTCAATTTCAAGTTCTACCACAGTATCATTGTCATCGTCTGTATCGCTCTCTTACTCAGAATCAGCCAGTATTTCAGATTCAGAGTCTCAGAGTACGTCGGTTCAGGAGGCTCATTCAGTCTCACATTCGGTCTCAATCTCAACTTTAGAATTCGTTTCAACATCTGAATCTAGAAGTGCATCGTTTTCTGAAAGAGTCTCGGAGTCTTTGTCTGTCTCAGAGTCAATGTTTGATTCTGACCGGGCCTCTGCCTCAGTCAATGTCTCAGCCTCAGTGAGTACCTCAGAGTCCATTGTGATCTCTGAATTCGCTTCACATTCAGCGTCAATGTCCTTATTTGAATCGACCTCAACCTCTGATACAGTTAATGACATTCAGTCACTTAGCCAATCACAATTAGTGATCGAATCATTGAGCGATGTTGTCTCTTCTAGTGAATCAGTGTCTCGTATCTCGGATGCCAGTGTTTCATGGAGCCTATCTTCATCAATAATTCCAGTGGGTGAAGAGTTGCACCATCGTCACTCAGCAGCCCTGCTTCCAAAAACGGGGACAGCAGAGACGACTCACTTTGTAACAGGAGCAGTTGCCTTTCTCACTGGTCTATCCCTTCTAGGTATACGAAAACAAAAAGATGAGTGATCTAGTGGGCAAGTAACTTCAATTATCTAGCAAAGAGGCTGGGACAAAAGTCCTAGCCTCTTAATTATTTTTGGATTGTCGAGCAAGTCGCAGTGGTTGAGTGGGCTCTACTACCCTGATTTCATCAGCTTTTACAGCCCTACTCAACTGTGCGGAGGTGGGACTACGAAATCGAATTCCAACGAATGACCGATTTCTGTCCCACTCTCTTTTTGAATGCCTTGCAAAAATGAAAGAATGATAAAACATTATAGAAAAATGTGAAAGCAGATGCAGAAATATACTTGCTTTTGGTAACAAATTACTTGAATATACATAGCATTTTTTTGTATAATAATAGTAAATAGATTATATGAGTACGAGGGATATATCATGCAATTTAAGCGTACAAAGGGAAACTTTCGTGAAACGGATCGTGTCGTTCGCTTTAAATTAATCAAATCAGGTAAAAATTGGCTTCGGGCATCAACTGCTGCTCTGGGACTCTTTCGTGTGGTTCGGGGGCAAGCAGAGGAGATGATCATTGCTGAAGTTCCAGAAGACGGCAGTCGTCTTCATAAGGATAGCCAACAGTTATTAAAAGGCTTGGTTGCTGTAGGGACTGTATTTGGAGGAGCTGTTGTTGCTACGACGGCTCAAGCAGAAGAAGTGGCATCTCTCGCACCGACTGTTTCTGAAACCAAACAAGAGACATTGGTAGAAGCAGATAGCGTGATTCTATCTAAGACATCCTCGCTAGATTCTGCATCTGCTTCTCTATCAACCTCTACAAGCCTTTCTGAAACGGCTAGCTATTCGCTCTCCATGAGTGAATCGACTTCCATTTCCATCAGTGGGCAAGAATCTACCAGTTTGGCAAGCGTTTCCAGTGAATCCACACAAGTTCTAGCTTCAGAATCAGCGGTAGATGAACCAGCAGCTACAGATGAAGCTTCCCTATTGGAACAAAACGCTTCTGAAGCAGAGCTGCTCCAACAAATCGCAGGGAAATACGCTACTCAGATACCTGTGCCTGAGCGTAAGGCAGCTTTGGAAGCAGTCATCAACAAGCTCCAATCGGAAGTAACTACTAGCTATCGTTTGGTCCATACAAATGCTGGTGCGCAAGCTTATGCCGAGCAACGCGATCGCTTGGGCAAAGCGGTTGATGAGATGATGACGACCTTGACAGCTGCAGGCTTTGTGGGAAATTCCAATGTAAATGGGAAACCAGCTATCTCAGCTCAATTGGCTCCAATTGAAGAAGTGGCTAGAAGTAATGATGAAAATCTATCCATCTCACCAGATATGGATGATCGTCATGGTGCCAATGTGTAGATGCGCCACTACCAACTTCGGATGTTGCTAAAGACCCGAACTTGGATAAAAAAATGCTTTGATGACTCCAGAAGAGCTTGCAAAGTATTCAAAAGTTCACGATTTGAGTCGTTATACTTTTGCAATTTGGGAATTTGTTGACCAAAGTGAGCAATCCTTGGGCTACTATGCGACACTATCTGTTGATCGTAGCGAAACCAATCCAGATATTCGTGAACCTAAAGATGTTTATTTCCGAATTGTGAAGAAATCGGATGGATCAGAAGTCTTTTCTCAAACCTTCCAACCCAATGTGAGATTGGATAGCCCTATGCGACTTCCTAAAGAAGTCTTGATTGCCGATTCTCCAGCAGGAAACAACTTTGTCTATTCTTTTGGAGACAAAAATAAACCTCCTTATGTGACCCTACAATCTTTTCCTAGTATTATGGTTCCAGTCAGAAGTGTTATGCTCCGAGATATCTATAATGTCATGGATCCTTCACATCAAGGTCAAATGTTAAATGAATTCTTCCAGGTCAAAGTGCCAACCATGTGGTCTCAACAGTCTACCTTGTATCGTTTGGTGGATCCAAAGGGTAAATGGCAAAATGGACTGTATAAACCAACTGGTGAAGAAGAGATCCTTGCTGAATACAGGCAATCTGGGATTGAGGGACAACAGTATACGGCTTCAAATGCGCGTGATATTGCAGGTTATGTTCAGGTACCAGTAGTAAGTACTTCTCAAAATGCGACCACTGGGATCTTTGATAATAGTAAGGTTGGAGATAGACGTGTAGAATTGTACGGAAATGCGCGTGAGCATTTTATCAAAAGTGAAGTTGTCACAACGAATCAAAATGGGGACTACATTCTTCGCTATTACGTCTTGGATCCTTCTAAAATAAATACATTGACCTCTCGGGATACAGGAAATGAACCAGTATTTGATAAGTATACTCTTGTTTATGAAAAAACTTTTAAACACGACGTTCCAGGCCAATTGTCTGACTTAGGTGGAACGCGTAAAATTGAAAGTAAAAATAAGGATTATTTCCTAAACGTTACTCCAAGACGTGTGGATGAACATAACTTTGAACTGGACGTAACAGGTTGGTTTTCCGCCAATGAAACAGTGACCTATACTGATGAAAAGACGGGAATAGCGTACACGGTTCCAAAACCATTCACAGCTGTTCCAAAATCACCGTCCCTTTCAAAAAATACAACGATGGTTGTAGGGGAAGATGCGACTCTCAAAGGAGCCGATGGCTTCCTCGTTTCAAGCATACGATTAAAAGATAACTATTATGCTAATCCAATGACGAGTGTGAACTACTATTATCGGAAGATGACGGCATCTGAGTCTGCCTCACAGTCTCAAAGTTTTTCAACTTCATCTTCCATCTCTGAGAGTGAGTCACCAACCTTTGAGTCTATTTCAAGATCTCAGTCAGAATCCTTGGCCCCAGCATCACTATCTGCGAGTCAGTCAGAATCCTTGGTTCAAGCCTCGGTTTTTGCGAGCCAGTCTGATTCTTTAATTCAAGCTATGTTTTCTGCGAGTCAATCGAAGTCCTTGGCTCAAGAATCACTTTCCGTGAGCCAGTCTGATTTCTTAGTTCAAACATCAATTTTTCCTTAGTCAATCTGAATCGTTGGTACAAGCTTCGGCTTCAGCGAGTCAATCTGAATCACAGGTTCAAGAATCCGTTTCGGCAAGCCAGTCTGAGTCATTGGTTCAAGCTTCAGTTTCAGCAAGCCAGTCCGAGTCACAAGTCCAAGCCTCGATTTCCGCGAGTCAATCCGAATCGTTGGTTCAAGCTTCAACTTCAGCAAGTCAATCTGAATTACAAGCCCAAGCTTCGATTTCAGCAAGTCAGTCAGAGTCGCAGGTTCAAGCTTCGGTTTCGACAAGTCAATCCGAATCACAAGTCCAAGCCTCGACTTCAGCGAGTCAATCAGAGTCCTTGGTCCAAGCGTCGGTTTCAGCAAGTCAGTCTGAGTCACAGGTTCAAGCATCAATCTCTGCAAGCCAATCTGAATCGCAGGTTCAATCTTCGACTTCAGCGAGTCAATCTGAGTCACAAGTTCAAGCGTCGATTTCAGCGAGTCAATCAGAGTCCTTGGTCCAAGCGTCGGTTTCAGTGCAAGTCAGTCAGAGTCACAGGTTCACGCATCAATCTCTGCAAGCCAATCTGAATCGCAGGTTCAAGCTTCGACTTTCAGCGAGTCAATCTGTATCGACAAGTGAATCAACTGTTGGTTCAGGAATCGATTTCAGCAAGTCAGTCGGAATCCTTGGTTCAAGCCTCGGTCTCTGCTAGCCAGTCCGATTCGTTGATTCGAGAATCCGTTTCTGCGAGTCAATCCGATTCATTGATTCAAGAATCCGTTTCAGCAAGTCAATCGGAGGCTCTAGTCCAAGTGTCCGTTTCTGCCAGTCAGTCCGATTCGCTTGTTAAAGAATCTGTATCCGCCAGTCAGTCAGAGTCGCTAGTCCAAGATTCGGTTTCCGCCAGTCAGTCAGACTCCTTGGTTCAAGAGTCGATTTCAGCGAGTCAGTCCGATTCGCTTGTTAAAGAATCTGTATCCGCCAGTCAGTCAGAGTCGCTAGTCCAAGATTCGGTTTCCGCCAGCCAATCCGAATCGTTAGTACAAGAATCAGTTTCTGCCAGTCAATCAGACTCGTTGATTCAAGAATCAGTTTCTGCAAGTCAGTCAGAGTCGTTGCTTCAGGAATCCGTATCTGCCAGTCAGTCCGAGTCATTGATTAAAGAATCAGTTTCTGCCAGCCAGTCAGACTCCTTGGTTCAAGCCTCAGTATCGGCAAGTCAATCCGACTCGTTGGTTCAAGCCTCAGTTTCTGCAAGTCAGTCAGAGTCGTTGCTTCAGGAATCCGTATCGGCCAGCCAGTCTGATTCCTTGGTTCAAGCCTCAGTTTCTTCAAGCCAATCTGAGTCGCTGGTTCAAGAGTCGATTTCAGCGAGTCAATCAGAGTCGCTGATACAAGCCTCAGTTTCTGCGAGTCAATCAGACTCACAATCAAAAGCAGCATCAGCATCTAAGAGTGAGTCTGAAAAAGCTTCTAAATCTGCTTCGTTAAGTAAGTCGGTATCCTTATCTAATTTAGCATCTAGATCAATTTCTGTGTCTCAATCGCAGTCAACATCGGCGGTTGGATCGGAGGAAGTGGTTTCTCAACTGATTTCCTTGTCACAATCTATTTCGATGAGCAAAAAAAGCTGTCAGAATCCGTTTCGTTGAGTCAGTCCGAGTCATTGGTTCAGGAATCCGTATCTGCCAGCCAATCCGATTCGCTGGTTCAAGAGTTAGTTTCGGCAAGTGAATCGAATTCATTGGCTCAAGAATCGATCTCAGCAAGCCAATCAGATTCTTTGGCTCAATCGTCTGTTTCAACCAGTCAGTCCGAGTCATTGGTTCAGGAATCCGTATCTGCCAGTCAGTTAGACTCGCTGATTCAAGAATCAGTTTCCGCGAGTCAATCCGACTCGTTGGTTCAGGCATCTGTGTCGTCTAGCCAATCAGAATCCTTGGTACAAGCGTCCGTTTCTGCTAGTCAATCAGACTCGCTGGTTCAGGCATCTGTATCGTCTAGCCAATCCGATTCGTTGCTCAAAGAATCCGTATTAGCTAGTCAATCTGATTCCTTGGTTCAAGCATCCGTTTCCGCAAGTCAGTCCGAGTCATTGGTTCAGAAATCCGTATCTGTCAGTCAGTCAGACTCGCTGATTCAAGCATCAGTTTCCGAAAGTCAATCGCAATCTACTTCTGATATCGAATCTAAGTCTCAAATTACAGAATCTATGTCCTTTTCTCGTTCTGATTCAATGAGTCAGTCAGAATCGCAAGTATCGACTGATTTACAATCAACATCATTGAGTCAATCAGAGTCGCTTGTTCAAGAGTCTGTTTCTGCAAGTCAGTCCGATTCCTTGGTTCAGGAGTCTGTATCAGCCAGTCAATCAGACTCGTTGGTTCAGGAATCAGTTTCAGCTAGCCGATCAGAATCACTGGTTCAAGAGTCAGTTTCGGCAAGTGAATCAGAATCGCTAGTTCAAGAGTCGATCTCAACTAGTCGATCCGAATCTTTGGTTCAAGAATCCGTTTCAGCCAGTCAGTCAGAGTCGCTGATTCAAGCCTCAGTATCTGTCAGTCAATCAGAATCGCTGGTTCAAGCCTCGATTTCCGCTAGTCAATCAGAGTCGCTGGCTCAAGAATCCGTTTCAGCAAGTCAATCCGATTCGCTAGTCCAAGAGTCGATTTCTGCCAGTCAATCTGAGTCTTTGATCCAAGCTTCGGTATCTGCCAGTCAATCCGATTCCCTGGTTCAGGAGTCTGTATCAGCGAGTCAATCAGATTCATTGATTCAAGAATCAGTTTCCGCTAGTCAGTCAGACTCGCTGATTCAAGAATCCGTTTCAGCAAGTCAATCTGAATCCTTGGTTCAAGAATCAGTTTCTTCAAGTCAATCTGACTCCTTGGTACAAGCGCTGGTTTCAGCTAGCCAATCAGAGTCTCTGGTACAAGAATTAGTCTCAGCAAGTCAATTAGATTCATTAGTTCATGCTTCTGTCTCCACAAGTGAATCGGCTTCAACTTCTCAGGTTGTAGCTGCATCGCAGGTTTCAGAGTCTGGATCGTTCTCTCGATCAGTTTCTGAGAGTCTATCTGCTTCACAATGGACATCCCATTCAGAATCTCAAGCGTCATCATCTGTTTCAAAATCTGACTCCTATAGCCAATCAACTTCGCTCCTTTCAGCAAGCGAATCGGCTTCAACGTCCATGCCAGTATCTGAATTTCCTTTGACGAGTGTTTCAGATTCTATAAGCGCATCATCGACAGAGAGTCAATCCTTATTGCAGGAAATTTCTGAATGGATCAGTGTATCTTATGCGTCAAGCTTCTCTGCTGTGACAAGTTCTTCGGAGTCTGTCGTGTCTTCGTTAGACACCTCTTACTCAGAATCACCAACAGACACAAGCTCGCGAAGTGCGAAACATTCTTCAGAACCTGACCTTCCAGAGACAGGTGCTCATCCTTCATCTAATATTCTTGCTGCAGGAGCTTCCATTTTTCTGTCTGGATTAGCCCTTTTAGGAATTCGGAAAAAAGATGGCAAATAAAACCTTAAAAGACCGGAATGAACCGGTCTTTTATTGATCTAGAATGTCTAAGAAGTTGGGAAATATGTTATAATGGACAAGGAAGTTTTAAGTAAAGTGATATAGAGAAGGATACCTGTGAGAAATGTATCCGCCTATATGCAATTACAATATAGGATCAATAATAAAAGTTTGAGGGAAAAAATGAAAATCCATTTTACAAATTTATTTGGGCAATCTTCGCAAAGTGTTGCCCTGATGGCGCAAAATGATATTATGAATGTGGTTCGTGAACTCGGGGTTAATGAACTTGGAATCTACTTTTATGATCAAACTAATGAACCGGCTGGTGAGTTGAATTCACGGATGGACGGTATTTTAGCTGGTGTAGCTTTGGAGATATCGTCTTCGTTCAATCACCCTCTTGGAACGGAATTGAGTGGGATAATCGTTTGGTGGATAAGTTAAAACTCCTTCAAACCAAACTGGTCATGTTCATCCATGATGTCCCGCCGCTCATGTTTGAAAGTAATTATTATCTCATGCCTGCTTATATTGAGATGTATAATAAAAGCGACCTTGTTGTTGTCCCATCAGAACAGATGTACCATCGTCTTGTATCAGAAGGGCTCACAGTGAAAAAATATGTGGTCCAAAAGTTGTGGGATTTGACCCACAGTTTGGATCTCTATACCCCGCAATTTGAGAAAAAACTGATCTTCTCAGGAAATCCTTCGCGTTTCCCTCATATCATCGATTGGAAATATGAGACACCCCTTCATGTCTATACCGAACCAGTTGAAGGAGTCGATTATTCTAAGATCCATATGGAAGGCTGGCGGACCAAGCAAGAGTTGCTTCTCGAACTTTCCAAGGGTGGTTTTGGGCTTGTCTGGGGAAATTCTGAGAATCCTGAGGATGAGCGGGATTACTACAAAGAAAATATTTCCTACAAACTATCGACCTATCTTTCTGCTGGTCTTCCAGTAGTGGTACCAGATTATTTGTCAAATGCAGACTATATTCGAGAAAAAGGGATCGGATTTGTAGCCTCCAGTCTCGAAGAAGCCAATCGTTTGGTTCAAGACTGCACAGAAGAAGAGTATGCCCAAATGGTTCAAAAGGCTCAACATACTTCTTATTTGATTCGCAATGGCTATTTTACAAAGAAATTATTTGTTGATAGTGTCATGGCTTTAGGAAAATAAATAGAATAAAATAGGATTCTTCAGACATAAATCTGAAGAATTTTTTATTGAATACGGTACCAAGGCTATAATTTTTTACAATATTAAGGATTAGTGACAAATAAGTTTAGAAAATAAGCAAATTATGGTAAAATAAGTTGAGATAAAATGCTCTAAAGGCACATATTTAAAGGCTGTTTTCCAGGTGGAAGAGTCAAAATGAGTAAGAGAAAGTTTAAAAGAAATGTTAAAACGATCTGAAGTAGGAAAGAGATTTTGTTGGACGATATTTTTCGTCTTTATTTATGTTTTGGGAAGTAAAATTTCCCTGCCTTTTGTTGACTTATCAAAGGCCTTGAGACTCAATGAGGGAACGACAACGGGCTTGCAGCTCTCAAGCGCTGTGATGGGGGGAAACCTCCGCGGGATGTCGATCTTTTCGATCGGTCTATCCCCATGGATGTCTTCCATGATTTTGTGGCGGATGTTTACCGTTTCAAAACGATTTAACCTCGAAAAAACTAGCTCCGAGATAGTCGAGCGGCGAAAGATGTACGTAACCTTGGTGCTCGCCATCGTCCAGTCTTTGGCAGTGGCCATGTATCTCCCCTTGAAGACAGGGTTGAACTCCGGCCTCGTCATTGCGGTCAATACCATGATTATGGTAGCTGGAGCCTTCTTTTTAGTTTGGCTCTCGGATCTAAATGCCGCTTTGGGGCTTGGAAGTTCTGTTGTCATCATGATGGCTGGGATGGTTATGTACCTGCCAGAAGACGTGATGCAGACCCTTTCAAATGTCAATAATATACCAGAAATCGCTTATGTTCTGGGCGTGATTTTCATCTTGATTTTTGTCTATGTGGCAGTCCTAGTGGAATATTCCAAGTACCAGATTCCTGTCAATAAATTAGGGATCCACAACAACTTGAAAAGTTATACTTTTTTGGATATCAAGATCAACCCAGCAGGAGGGATGCCCTTCATGTACGCCATGACCTTGGTGTCCATTCCTCAGTATGCCATGCTCTTGATCTTGTCTATGGATTCCAATGCCAAGTGGGCTGCTCATTTAGCCAAACACTTGGTGATGGGCGATCCGATTTGGATCCTTCTTTACATTCTGATGATCGCTCTTCTCTCTTTTGCTTTCGCCTTTGTTAATGTGAATGGAGAAGAAATTGCAGATAAGATGATGAAGGCTTCCGAGTATATCGATCATGTCTATCCTGGAGCAGATACACGTCGCTATATCAATAAAATTGTGCTACGCTTGACTGTTTTTGGGACCTTGTATCTGATCCTCTTCACGGCGCTTCCTTTTTCTCTCTTGTTATGGGATAAGGATCTCTTGCGCTTGACCATGATTCCAGGAACCTTCCTCATGTTTGTCGGTATGATTTACAATATCCGAGAAGAAATTCGTGCCCTTCGAGTGAATCAACGTTATACAAATATTCTAGGAGCAACCATGTATTATTTTGTACCAGCCTGGTATGGAACGGACCGCATCTGGCAGCAAACAGCTACCCCTTGGTACTGGATGCGAGAGTCCATTGAATTTGACGATACCATTAATCAAGTTCGTATTTTTCAAGAAGCAGAAATGGATCGGATTTTATTGTTGCCTCAATATAGTCCGCAACTGCGCTATTTTTTACACCGCCAAGATTTGTTAGAGACAGATGTGCTCTCGATTTTTGATAAAATCCAACAGGTTCCGTCTGATTTGACTATGCGCCCAGTCCAGCTTCAGGACATCGAATGGCCAAGTGAGACCACTTTTTCCTACACTCCCTTTTTGGTAATGGCATTTCGAAAGGGCCAACACCTAGCGAAAATTGATATGGGAGTGGATGGAAATATCCTAACCCTAACCCGTTATAAAGAGGATGAAATCCTATATGTCGAATATTTAGATGACCGTGGGTTTATTTCTAGTAGGGTATACTATAAAGATGGCAAACCTTATTTCCAAGAGTATCTGAGTTTTGATGGGCAATGGGTTTTGAGAGAGATGTTGATCGAAGAGAACCACTCCGTCATGGTCAATGAAGCTTTCTTTCATGCCTTCAAAAAAGAAAGCTACTCTGATATAGGAGAAGTTGTCGCTGAAAAAATGAAGGAACATTTACTGACTCTGGTTCCAGGACGAGATCAGTTGGTTTTGGCAGCTCATCCAGCAAATTTGGCTTTTTTACAAGATACAGCAAGTAGTGTCAAGAAAGTCTTGTCTTTCTATGGGGATCGCCAGCCCTTGTCTGCCGAAAACTTTGCCCTCTATTTTGATATGATTGATGCCCAACTCTTGATTACAGATAGTGAAAAAACCAAAGAAGCGATTGGGGTCTTTTCTCCTAGCTTGGCTCAGAAGACACACCGGATTACCTCTTTTGACTCCCGCCTCCGTTTGGGATCTAGTCAGGAACGCAAGGAATCGAAGATTTACTTTTATGTCAACGAAGCCGAGCTTCCAAGTAAGGGCCAGCTCAAGAAGGTCCTAGAAGTGTTGTCTCACCATCCTTTATTTGAAGTTGTTTTTGCATTTTACAATGGATCACCGGAGCGTGTTAAGGAATTAGAAGGGCAACTCGAGGAATTGATCGCTAGCGAGCAGGACTTGCATCTGGTTCAATCACCAGCCCAAATAGAAGGACTTGGGGAAAACCAGATCATCGATGAAGAGTCCGTACAAGACGCACCGGACTATCGCTTTGTAGTTAAGAATTTTTCAAATGAAAATGACATTATTCAAGAGTTGGAAAAAACACGCTTGATCGTAGATTTAAGCGAGGAACCCAACCTCTATACGCAGATTGCAGGGATCTCTGCTGGGATTCCACAGGTCAACCGCGTCCAGACAGAATATGTCGATCATTTGAAAAATGGCTATGTCTTATCAAAGGGAGACAAGGAATTAGAGAAGGCAATCACGCACTTTTTATTGGAATTGAAGCCTTGGAACGAAGCCTTGGTCTACTCGATCGAAAAAATTCAAGAATACACTGGTCAACGCTTGATCGAGAAATGGGAAGGATGGATGAAAGAACGTCATGGATAAAAAATTACAAATACCCCATATTCTCCAAATCGGCTCAAGCAGTTGGCAGGAACAGGTGGAGCTTCCTGCTGGACTAGGCTGGCACTTTTTTCAAGCTACCACTCTTCCATCGCTCAAAGAGTATATGGAAGAAGAGGAAATCTCCAAATTCAAAGCCTTGATTCTGGAAAAGCCAGAAGATTTATTAGCTTAGGAGAAGATCTGGCTTATTTTCAGCCTTATACTATTTTTTATGATAAAAGCTATGAACTAGAGGCGCCTTCTGAAGAATTGGCCCACCTCTTAAGACTCAAGCAGGCAAGACCCTGGGATTTCTCAAACAAGCATCCATTTCTCTATGTCTTAGAGCGCTTTTTATACGACAATCAATATGGAGATGCCTTTACGGTTCGTGACCTGCGAGTGAGACCTGATTTTGCTGGCCAGCAAACGGTGCTGGGGCAACATTTTCTGAAGCTAGATGGATCATACGGTGAAGATTTTACACCGATTGCTCAGTGGGTCTACAACTACGTGTATGATGCTAGCCGTCCCATCAATTTTTGGTTGGAATATGAAAAAGATCCAAGCTGTCAGCTGCAATTGCGGATTCAATTTTACCGCTTTGGTGCTCTGGGAGAGTGGGTCAAAGATGCAGTCTTTTCAGAAGAAGAGATGGCGCAACCCTTAGAATTGGACGGAGCAGAACCTTATTACCTAGCCTTTTCGCTGGAAGCAAAAGGAGAGGGGACGCTTACGATTGGAGCCTTACATAAGCGCTTGTCACATGGACCTTTAGGAGGGATGACCGTAGGAGCTAAGACGCTACGGGACCGCAAACGCCAAGAAATTTTTGCTTATTTCCATCCTGGCGATATGAAACCGCCTTTAAACATTTACTTTTTCTGGGATATCGTCCGGCCGAAGGATTTGAAGGGTTTTGGGAATGATGCGTGCGATGGGGAGTCCCTTTATTCTCTTTTTCTGACCCAAGACTGGAAGGTGGATCCTTCTATATGGGCTCAGAAGAATTGGAAAAATCAAATCACTGCCTTTATTGATCAGCACTTGGACTTGCTCGGCTTTGAGCCCAAAAGATATGAATTTTCTCAGGCTTTGTCTATGGGGACCTTTGGTGCCCTTTACTATGGAGCTCTTTATTCTCCTCATGCGATCTTGGTCGGAAAAACCCATTGTCAACCTGGGGGATGTCGCTGCCAACCTGAAATTTAAACGTCCCAGATGAGTTTGGAACATCCCTAGATATGATGCAGTTGATCATTGGTCAAGTGTCGCAAGAAGGGATCGGTCAGCTCAATCAACGTTTCTGGGACCGGTTTAACCAGGCAGATTTCAAGGATACGATTTTAGCCCTTGCCTATATGAGGGATGATGACTATGACCAGCAGGCTTATCCAGATATTTTAGAGGCCTTGTATGAATTGCCGGTTCGTATTATCAGCACTAGTCGTGCCGGTCGACACAATGATGCGAGTGGTCCGATCATTGAGTGGTTTGTGACCCAGTACAAAGAAATCATGGAAAGAGACTTTGGAAGAAACCAATGATAAAAATAAAAGAAAATGAAAGCAGACGAATCTACTGGGGCGATACTGTTCTAGCAGATTATCTTTGGGGGTCGACCATTCAGGTGACTGCCCAAGGAAGCGTTCAGTTTCAGAACCCCCTCATGCCATCTGGTCAAGTGCTGAAAACTTGGCATTCGCAGACAAATTTTGGTGCAACTCGTCAAATTCCTAGTCTGCCCCTGCTCAAAAGAGAGCAAGATTATGAACTAGTTATCACGATGGAAGCGACTCCGGCTCATACCGTTATGGTAGAAATTGTCTTTCAAAGATCGCTTTGGAGAGGTCGTTGGCCGTCGAGTAACCGCAGAAGGTCGCTTGCCGTTTACCTATCCAGGTCAAGCATACGCCTATGAAGTACGCTTGCTCAGTGCAGGTTTGCAAGAGTTTACCTTCCACTATTTCACGATTCAACCAATATCGTCTGAGGGAGCAGAAGTTCTCGAATAGACGAACATCACTGCAAAAAAAGAGGATTACATTGGATTACGTTAAATTAAGAAACATCAAAAAAATCTTAAAAGAAGTCAATAGCTGGAAGGATGACATGGCCCGCTTTGACGGATCGACAACTGCAGGAGAAGACTGAGGAATTTCGAGAACGTCTAGCAGAGGGTGAGACCTTGGATGATCTCTTACCGGAAGCATTTGCAGTTGCGCGAGAAGCTGATAAACGGGTCTTGGGCATGTTTCCTTATGACGTGCAAGTCATGGGAGGGATTGTCCTCCACCAAGGCAATGTCGCTGAAATGAATACCGGTGAAGGGAAGACCTTGACGGCAACTATGCCGGTTTATCTCAATGCCTTAGAGGGCAAAGGGGTCATGGTTATTACGACCAATACCTATCTGGCAACTCGGGATGCAGAAGAGATGGGACAGGTCTACCGCTTTTTGGGCTTGACTGTTGGAGTTCCCTTTGAAAACAATCTGAAGACGAAGAATTAGATCCAGAAGTCAAACGGGAGATTTACCGGTCAGATGTCATTTATACGACCAATACCAGTCTAGGGCTTTGACTATTTAACAGAGAACCTGACGGCTTCGGCAGATGGTCAGTTTTTGGCAGACTTCAATTACGCCATTGTCGATGAGATTGATTCGGTGCTTCTAGATAGTGCTCAGACTCCCTTGATTATTTCTGGTTCTCCTCGGGTCCAGTCCAACCTTTATGGGATTATTGATACCCTGATCCAAACCTTCAAAGAGGGGAAGACTTCAAGTTTGATGAAGAGAAAGAAACGAGTTTGGTTGACTCGAAAAGGAGCTCATGCAGCAGAAGCCTTTCTAGCCATTCCCAACCTCTATGATCCCCAATACCGTGACTTGGTCCGCCATATCAGCTTAGCTCTGCAGGCCAATAAAAAAACTTTATTAAGGATAAAGACTATGTCATCCATCCCAATGTCGAAGGGCAACCGGAGATTGTTTTATTAGATCAGGCGACGGGGTCGCTTGATGGAAATGACGCGCTTGCAAGGAGGACTCCACCAGGCGATTGAAGCCAAAGAGGGTCTCAAGCTCACCCAAGAAACACGGGCCATGGCTTTATTACTTACCAAAACCTCTTTAAGATGTTTCGGAAGTTGGGAGGCATGACTGGGACTGGGAAGGTCGCTGAGGCAGAGTTTCTTGATACCTATGCCATGTCAGTGATCAAGATCCCAACCAATCGCAAGAAGATCCGCAAGGATTTGCCGGATGAAATCTATCAGACCTTGCCGGAGAAAAATCGTGGCTTCCTTGGATTATGTGAAGAAGGTCCATGAAAAAGGGCAATCCAATTCTGGTCTTTGCTGGATCCGTTGAGATGTCGATTCTTTATTCGAATCTTCTTTTGCGCGAAGGGATTCCTCACAATCTTCTTAATGCCAACAATGCTCCTCGAGAGGCCCAGATCATTAAGGAATCAGGTCGAAAAGGAGCTGTGACGGTTGCGACTTCAATGGCCGGTCGGGGAACCGATATCAAGTTGGGACCAGGAGTCGCAGAGTTAGGTGGTTTAGTAGTTGTTGGGACTGAGCGGATGATGAACCAGCGGATTGACCTTCAAATTCGTGGGACGTTCAGGTCGTCAAGGAGATCCTGGTTTGACCAAGTTCTTTCGTCTCTTTGGAAGACGATTTGATGAAAAACTGGGGGCCAGACTGGATCCAGGATACCTATCAGGACTATAATGTGGATGAGCGAATTGGTTCAGCCAAAGCTCTGACCAAGCGCAAGTATAGAAACTTGGTGGAACGGGCCCAAAATGCTAGTGAAAGTTCTGGTCAGGCTAGTCGTCGAATGACGCTAGAATTTGCGGAAAGCATGAACATTCAGCGTGCCATCGTCTACGAAGAGCGTGACCGCTTGATCAAACAAGAAGGACGTTTGGATGATATCGTTGAAAAAGTGCTTCGTTCCGTCTTTTCAAGCGTAGTCCGTAAAAAAGAATACAAGGAACCAGTAGCTTTTTATCGCTATATGTTAGACAATGTTAGCTACCAAGTGGATCCTGAAAAGGCCCACCAAACCTTCCGTAGCAAGAAAACCAAAGAGAATTTCTTATGGGAAATCGCTAAAAGTGAGTTAGAAGCTAAGTATGAGATCTTAGGCACCGATGAGGGTGATCGCCCAATTTCAGCGCATGGCCATCCTAAAAGCTATCGATGAAAACTGGGTCGAGCAGGTAGACTATCTGCAACAATTGCGCATGGCGCTCTCTGGTCAGTACACCAGTCAGAAAAACCCTTTGGTAGAATTTTTCCAAGAAGCCTACCAATCCTTTGAACGAATGAAAGAGGCGGCCAAAGAACAAATGGTCCGCAATCTCTTACTGAGTCGAGTAGAAATCAATAAAAAAAGGGGAAATTGTCTTGCATTTCCCATAAAAAGAGGACATTATGACAGTATACAATATCAACCTTGGAATCGGTTGGGCCAGCAGTGGTGTTGAGTATGCCCAGGCCTACCGTGCCCAGTTGTTACGCAATATCCATCAACCAGCCAAGTTTGTCTTTATGGATATGATTCTAGCCGATAATATCCAGCATTTAACAGAAAAATATCGGTTTTAAAAAAATGATGAAATCATCTGGCTCTATAGCTATTTTACAGATATAAAAAAATTGCGCCAACGACCTATACCATTGATCAGGTCTTAGCAGGATTTGCCGGAAAACCGACTCGTGAAGAAGTCGATGGTAAGATCAAGCGCTTCTTTTATGAGGACCAGGACAACTTTTTGACCTGCTACCTGCGCGCAGAAAACAGTCCCTATGTCGAACGCTGTGAGTACGTGTCTAGAGGGATTTTGGTGAGAAAGGATTATTTCTCCTATACCCGCTATTGTACCGAGTACTTTATTCCTAAGAACAACCAAGCCAACTTGATTGAGCGCCGTTTTTACAATGAAGACGGGACAGTTGCCTACAGCATGCAGATGGCAGATGGCCGCGAAATCTATCGTTTCCCAGATCGTTATCTGGTTGGTCGCCAAGAATTGATCCGCTACTTTATGCAGACTCTTCAATTGACCAAACAAGATCTGGTGATTTTGGATCGGGAAACCAATATCGGTCAGCCTATCTTTGAAGAAGCGCAAAAAAAGCCCGTCTGGGTGTGGTCGTTCATGCCGAGCACTTCAGTGCCAATAATGTTGATGATCAGTATATCCTGTGGAACAACTACTACGAGTACCAATTTACCAATGCAGACAAGGTAGACTTCTTTATTGTCGCGACTGATCGCCAAAAAAAGAAATCTTGGCTGAGCAGTTTGCTAAATACACCAACCATCAGCCGGCTATCTATACCATTCCGGTTGGGAGTCTTGCAAGCTTGCTACAAAAACGAAAAATCGCACGCCCATTTTCTATGATTACTGCCTCACGTTTGGCGACTGAAAAGCATATTGACTGGTTGGTGCGAGCAGTGGTTCGCGCCAAAAAAAGAATTGCCAGAACTATCTTTTGACATCTATGGAAAAAGGTGGAGAAGAAGGCAAAGCTGCGTTCTCTGATTGATGAATTGGGGAGCGGCAGACTATATCCATCTCAAAGGGCATGCCAATCTGGAAGAAATTTATAAGAACTATGAGGTTTACCTGTCAGCATCGACCAGCGAAGGCTTTGGGTTGACCTTGATGGAGGCGATTGGTTCTGGACTTCCCGATTATCGGTTTTGATGTTCCTTATGGCAACCAAACCTTTGTCACAGAAGGTAAAAATGGCTATCTCATTCCGCCTTCAGCAGATCAAGTGGTCGATCAGATCGCTTCTGCCTTTGCGGAAAAAAATCATTCAGCTATACAAAAAAAGATGATCTAGCTAGCATGCGTCAAGCATCTTATGCGCGTGCAGAAGACTTTTTGACCAGCCGAGTAGAAGAAGCTTGGGCACAATTGATAGAAGAGGTGACACATGCTGAACGTATTTGATAGTTATTCTCGTGAAAGCCAAGACCTGCTCCACTCTATGAAAGAGTCTGGCTTTGACCACCCGACCGTTGTTTTGGAGCCAAATGGTTTCTTACCAGACGGTGTCGAGTCTCCATTTATCTATTTCTTAGGACAAGCAAAAGGAGAGAAGCGCGGACGCTACTTTAATGAAGTTCCAGTTCCTGATTTCTGGGAAGTTTCTGGGGATAACAGTTCGGGAAAAGTGACCTACTATGGTCAGGAAAAGGCTCGGATTGTTTACCATGCTGCTTCCTATAAACGCATCGTCGAGCGCTTAGAGTGGTTAGATGATAAGGGACAAGTGGTCATGGTTGAGCACTATGACCAATACGGTCGTAAGATTGCTGTAACGACTTGTGGCGATCAGGGACAGTATTTGGTGACTACTTATTTTGAAGGGGATACCGAGCGCTTGACAGAAAATCACCAAACAGGGGATTTGATCTTGACCTTGGACCATCAACCCATGCGGATTTTCAAGAATCGCTTAGATTACTTTGTCTTTTATCTAGAGTATCGTGGTTTTGATCTAGATGGTTTGGTCTACAATACGCTGGCTACCTCCTTTAGCATTAGTCTCCAGCTGGGCAATAAAGGCATCAAAGGACGCGATGTCTTGGTGTGGCAAGAGCCTCTTCACGACAGCCTTCCGGGCAATATGCAGTTGATTCTAAAGAGCCCAGAAATCCGGACCAAGAAGATCTTGATTCCGCAAAACGCGACCTATCATCGTGCTTTGCAGTTGACCTCGCAAGACCAGCATAGCTATTTTGGTCCCCTTGGCTACCTGTATGATTTCAAGGTGAAAGACGATATCCGTAAAGACGCTTTTTGTCTTTGACCAATTCGGATCAGATCGAAGCCTTGACCTACCTAGTAGAGAACTTGCCGAACGTGACCTTCCGTGTAGCAGCTTTGACGGAGATGTCTGCGAGCCTCTTGTCTATGGTCCGCTATCCAAATGTAGTCTTGTACCAAAAATATCAGTCAAGAGCGGATCAAAGAGTTGCTTAAGGTCTCTAGTATTTATCTGGATATCAACCACTATGCAGAGGTGCAAGGCATTGTTCGCAAGGCCTTCGAACACCAGCAAGTCATCCTTGCCTTTAGCCATACCCTGCATGACCGCCACTTCCTCGCACAAGCCAATATCTTTGATCAAGGAAAAGAAGCAGATATGGTGGCCCGTATCCAGGAAATCTACCAATCTGTGGATAATTACAGAGAAGCCGTCGCGCAACAAATTGCCCAATCAAGTAGCGTTGAGCCAGCTGTTTTCAAAGCTCGCTTGCAAGAAGGGATAGGTGGATACAGTGAGTGATCGTAAGAAAGATTTATTTTACAAAGAAGTAGAAGGACGGATGGAGTCTCTCAAACGCCGTCCTGCCGAAAAAGAAAAGACGACACGTTCTGAAAAGATCAATGTCACTTTTAATGTGATCATTGGTTTGGTGATTCTGCTGGGAGTTATTTTTACCCTCTTCAGAGTGTTAGGAGGATCCTAAGATGGAAATGGTATTTGCAATCGGGATCTCGATCTTATCCCTCGCTCTTGTGGTTCTGATCACCCTGCAGCCTCGCCAACAACAATCGCTCTCAACAGATGCGACCAGTAACCTAGGAAAACCAAGTTACTGGCGCTCCCACCGTGGACTCAAGCTAGCGACTCTTGTTGTTAGTATCGTCTTTCTCCTATCTTTATTTCTTTATATGATGGTCGTACAGGCCTAGTCTTTAATAGAATGGATAAAAAGAAGTTGGTATTCTCCAACTTCTTTTAGAATGTAATCCATCTGTTTCTTACATAATGCAACCTAAATGATACTTAAAAAATTAAAGAGATATCTACAATTTGAAGAGGCTGGGACAAAAGTCCTAGCCTCTCAATTATTTTTGGATTGTCGAACAAGATGCAGTGGTTGAGTGGGTTTCTACTACGCTGATTTCATCAGCTTTTTACAGCCCTACTCAATCTGTGCGGAGGTGGGACGATGAAATCGAATTCTAACGAATTACCGATTTCTGTCCCACTCTCTTTTTATCCTGCTTCCTTCT
>BNJV01001163.1_pt1 | contig 134735 bp, 164 predicted proteins | sample 8540591 | NCBI WGS metagenome assembly BNJV01 (sample SAMD00202457, study PRJDB9452) | human saliva metagenome | host: Homo sapiens | reverse complement strand
CGTCCTTTATATGTATTGAATTTGTATAATTTATTATTCTATATTTTAATTTACCTATTAGGTAAATTTCTATTTACAATTTGTTACAAAGGAGTATAATAGAATTAACCTAATAGGTAAATTATTATAGATGGCCATTTATATTGTATCTAGTCTCGTTAGATAGAGAGTCGGTGAGGCTAGAAGATTACCATTAGCCAAGGAGATACGCATATGAAAATTTATAGGAGTAAGACCTTTATAGCGATTCCACCAGGCATGACTATTAAAGAGGTTTTAGAAAATAGACATATGACTCAAAAAGAGTTGGCTTCTCGTATGGATATGAGTGAGAAACATATTAGTAAATTGATTAATGGTGAAGTACCTCTAACACAGGATGTAGCGTTACGTCTAGAACGTGTATTTGGCGTAGATGCAAGTTTCTGGAATGGTTTAGAAGCTGGATATAGAGAGAAAATACTAAAGGTAGAGTATGAAAATTCTATTGATGAGGAAATAAATTTTGCCAAGCCTTTTGGGTATGCTAAATTAGCTCGGTTGGGCATTGTACCAGAAACTAAAAAGAAAGCGGAACAAGTTAATAATTTACAAAAGTTTTTTGAGGTAGCATCTTTGAAAACTGTGGCTGATGAAATGGTTATGCCTTTGGTATATGAGAATATAAAGGATATGGATAAAGCAAAACAGAGTGCTATTTATACATTGGTACAAATTACAAAAGGTGAATCTCGATTTGTGGAGGTAAATCCTTATGATTGTGAATTACTTAAAACCTTTATTCCTCAAATAAAAGAACTTTCACAAGAATCTTTGACTGTGGCTAAAGAGCCACTTAAAGATATGCTAGCGGCATCTGGTGTTATTATTGTATATTTGCCTATCATTGATGATATAACATCTACATGTATTACGTATTCTAAGGGGAATGCCATTGTATTGGGAATACCAACAGCTGAAAATAAGAATTTTTGGCACTTATTAGATGAAGCTTTAAAAGGTTTGGTAGAACGAGATCATCCTCATACGAGTCGTAAATATCGAAATAATGATCCTGTGACCGTAGTGAATTATTAAAGGGGAGCATAGGATATAACTAAGGCTAAGTATAATTGTCGGAGGGAATTATATGAAATCTTTAGAAAATGCGATTACCGGAAATGTTATTGTATATCAAGCAGAGAATGAGTCTGTTTCCACCAATGTGTTATATAAAGATGAAACATTCTGGATGACTCAAAAGGATATGTCGAAATTATTTGATGTTAATCCACAAGCTATATCAAAGCATTTAAGCAATATTTATGCTGAAGGAGAGTTAGAAAAAATTGGAACTTGTTCCAAAATGGAACAAGTTCAAATAGAAGGCTTACGTACTGTAAAGAGGCTTACGGATTTTTATAATCTCGATGCCATCATTGCGGTAGGGTATCGTGTAAACAGTAAAAAAGCAACTCAATTCCGTATATGGGCTACGGGCGTATTGCGTGAATATATTATAAAGGGTTTTGCCCTTGATGATGATATGCTAAAAAATGGACGCGCATTTGGCCAAGATTATTTTAAAGAGTTGCTACGAAGAGTCCGTTCAATTCGTGCTAGTGAACGTCGTATATATCAACAAGTGACAGATATATTTGCAGCGTGTGCAATCGATTATGATGCACAATCACCTATAACTAGAGATTTTTTTGGAACGATACAGAATAAGTTTCATTATGCTATAACTGGTCAAACTGCTGCAGAAATCATTCATAGTCATGCGGATGCTACAAAGAATCATATGGGATTGACTACTTGGGAATCTGGACCGGAAGGACGGATTTATAAAAAGGATGTAATTGTAGCAAAAAATTATTTATCCATTGAAGAGATTGAACAATTAGAGCGAACTATATCTTCGTTTTTTGATTATATAGAGCGTATTATCGAACGACGTGAAACATTTACTATGAAAGCCTTTATTGAAAGTGTTGATAAGTTTTTAGACTTTAATGAGTATCATATCCTAACAAACAAGGGTAATATTTCTATGACACAGGCTCAAAAGAAAGCTGTTAGTGAATATAAAGTGTTTAATACGCATCAGAAGGTAATTTCTGATTTTGATAAGTTTGTAAAAGAACATAGTTAAATTGTATCCAGATAATGGCTGAAATCTTGGGTAAGTGAAATTTTTGAATTCTGATTATCCATATGTATCTCCTCTCTGTACATTCTATTTATAAAATTCCATAGAATATAGAATAATGAATAAAAAAACAAAATTATTGTAACAAGGATAGATATATTTTTTTAAATAGGTAATTACTATTGTGCGGTATTCAATTCATAGTCGGATATTAGATTTATATTCATAATTGTGTTTAGGGATTATAATCCATAAACGGATAAAAATATTGGTGAATTGGGATTGTAATCCTTAAACTCGTTAAAATTGTGCGGAATTGGGATTATAATCCCTAAATATATGGGGGAGAGATAAAATTTGTAAGTGTTAGAGTATGCTTTCACTAAAAATCCTGATAACAATAGCGCTAAACCCACAAAAATGCTATAATAATATGATGAATTGTAATCAGTGTTAGTAAAATGAGGTGAGATTGTGGCAGACCAACAATGGTCCCATGGGAATATTCATCCCGTTCAGATTGATAAAGAAATGAAGAACGCCTATATCGATTATGCGATGTCCGTAATCGTAATGCGTGCTCTTCCAGATGTGCGCGATGGCTTGAAACCAGTACATCGTCGTATTTTGTACGCGATGCACGAAACAGGCATGACGCCAAATAAACCGTACAAGAAATCCGCTCGTATCGTCGGTGACGTACTCGGTAAGTATCATCCACATGGTGATATCTCCGTTTACGATGCGACTGTACGTTTGGCGCAAGATTTCAATACGCGCTACCTCTTGGTAGACGGCCACGGTAACTTTGGTTCCATCGACGGCGATAGTGCCGCTGCGATGCGTTATACCGAAGTACGTATGGCGAAAATTACGCAAGAAATGCTCGCTGATATCGACAAGGAAACTGTTGATTTCATGCCGAACTATGATGAAAGCTTGCAAGAACCTACAGTATTGCCAGCGAAGATTCCAAATCTTCTCATCAATGGTTCCAGCGGTATCGCCGTAGGGATGGCGACAAATATTCCGCCCCACAATCTTAACGAGGTATGTAATGGCCTTACCATGCTCATCGATAATCCAGATGTAACTGTGGACGAATTGATGACGCAAATCAAAGGGCCAGACTTCCCGACTGGGGCGCTCATTTTGGGCCGGGAAGGCATTAAAAAAAGCATACTCCACAGGTCGTGGCAGCGTAAAAATGCGCGCTCGTGCAACCATTGAAGAAATGGCGAAGGGCAAGCATAAAATCGTAGTGACTGAGATTCCATACCAAGTTAATAAGGCTCGCGTTATCGAAACAATTGCGAACTTGAGCCGTGACAAGGTCATCGATGGCATCACAGCACTTCGCGACGAATCTGACCGTCAAGGTATGCGCATCGTTATCGAATTGCGCGCTGACGTGCAACCAGATATCGTTCTTAACAAATTATATAAACACACTCAACTTCAAGAATCGTTCGGCGTGATTATGCTGGCCCTCGTGGACGGTCATCCTCGCGTATTGAATTTGAAAGAAGTATTGGGTTACTACTTAGATCATCGTCTCAATGTAATCGTACGTCGTACTCAATTCGAGCTTAACAAAGCCGAAGCGCGTGCTCACATCTTGGAAGGCTTGTTGATCGCCCTCGACCACATCGATGAAGTTATCGCTACAATCCGCAGTTCTCAAACTGATGAAATCGCACGTAACGCATTGATGCAAAAATTCGGGCTTTCAGAAAAACAAGCAGTTGCCATCCTTGACATGCGTCTACGCCGTTTAACAGGCTTGGAACGTGAGAAAATCGAAGACGAATACAAGGAATTGTTGGCATTGATCGAAGACTTAAAAGCTATCTTGGCTAGCGAAGTGCGTCAACGTCAAATCATCAAAGACGAACTGGATGATATGAAGAAGAAATACGGCGACCCTCGTCGTTCTGAAATCACAATCGATACGTCCGACCTTGATGTAGAGGACCTCATCGCTGACGAAGAGATGGTTATTACCTTGACTAAACAAGGTTACATCAAACGGATGAATGCGAACGTATATCGTAATCAACATAAAGGTGGCGCTGGCGTTATCGGCATGAAGACTAAGGAAGACGACTATGTAACGCAAATTATGCATGTTCGCACGCATAATACATTGTTATTCTTCACATCCACTGGCCGTACATATCGCCTCAAAGCATACGAAGTGCCAGAAGCAGGTTCCCGTAATTCTCGCGGTACTGCCATGGTTAACGTATTGCCACTGGCTGTGGGCGAATCCGTTACGACCATGATCGACCTTGAACGCATCCACGAAAATGTAAACTTATTCATGGTTACTGAGTTCGGCGTTGTGAAACGTACAGCTATCGAAGAATACCGCAATATCCGTCGTTCTGGCCTCAACGCCATTAACCTCGACGAAGGGGACCGCTTGATTTCTGTAACCGTAACGACTGGCAAGCAAGATATCTTGATTGGCACGAAACTTGGCATGGCGATTCGTTGCAACGAACAAGACGTTCGTCTCATGAAACGTGCGACTCATGGCGTTCGTGGTATCAAGTTGAAAAACTGGCGACGTTGTTGTTGGTGCGGTGTTCTTGAGGCTGATGAAAGCGAAGTACAAGTGTTTACTATCTCCGAAGAAGGTTATGGTAAACGTAATGATGCATCTGCATATAATGTACAAAAACGTGGCGGTATCGGTACGAAAAACTTCCGCATCAACGACAAAACAGGAGACGTAATATCTGTTGAGGTTGTGCGCAACGATGACGAAGTGATGCTCATTTCCGAACAAGGCAAAATCATTCGTTTTAACATGAATGATATTGCTGTGAAAAAAGGTAAAGCAATTTCTGGCGTTAAAACGCAAAATCTTGACGAAGGTGATAAGGTAGCCAGCATTGCTGTGATTCCTGCATCTGAAATTGAAAGCGAAGATTAATATCGTACACCATATAGATTCGTGTTCTATATGAAAGTAACGAAAACATACTATATCTAACATAGATATGCACAATTGGCGATCACCTATGTGGTCGCCACTCGTGTTATACAGGATGAGCAGTGCTTTATCTATTAGGCCCTGACGTAGTGTAGAGGCCAAATCACAATCATGCCCATATATAGTTGAATGAATAAAGGATTGAATAGGAGAGAATGATGAAAAAATGGTTAGCTGCCATTATGGCAGCAGGATGCATATTTTTCGGTGGCTTTGGCGTAGCTAATGCTGCTGATTGGTACTACGTTGATGCGGATACGGATGATTCCGCATGGTTTATCGACAACTCATCTGTGTTTAAAACAGATTCTATGGCTCGTATTTTAGTGAAAGCCAATAATGTAGAAGGGTATACCTATATCTACACCGTTGAAATCAACCGCCCAGATAGCACATGGACAGAAGTCAACGCAACCGTGTATAGCCAATCTGGCGTACCTTTGTTGAGTAGTAATGAAAAACAAAAACCTGTGAAAATTGAGAAAGATACAATAGGATCAGAAGTCATGCAGGCCCTTTGGGGAAAATAATTTAATATAGATATTTGGAACTCAATTCTCTGAACAGTATCCGTGATACGTATGCTTAGGGATTGATGGGTCTGAAAAAGCCTCCACCGGCCGGGTCTGACTCCGGCCTACGGCCTCCGCAGGGCCAAAGTCGTTTTTTCGGACCCATCAATCCCATTTCGCATCTATCATTTATACAAATTCAGAGAATTGAGTTCTTTTTATCTACAAAAATTATTTTTCCACAAAGAGCCGGAGAAGAGAGAATAAGCCTCCACCGGCCGGGTTTGACTCCGGCCTGCGGCCTTCGCAGGGACATAAGTAGGGTATGAGCTAACAGAGGAGCGGAGCGACGCATGGGAGCCACACATCACTTAGTCCTGAACGTAAGATTTCGAGAATCGAAATCCACAGTGAAGGTAAAGTCGGTTTTTCGATTCCTACCATTCCTTTTTCTATATCATGAATACAAAATCAGAAACATAAGCATTTTTTATTCCTTAGAATTTTATTTTTTTCCCAAAGGGCCGGGGAAGGAAGATATTTTTTTATTTATTTATCGCCTAAATTGTATTAAAAATTAGGGGAGAAATATTCATATAGGGAAAGGAGATGTGGTATGCGTAGTTTTGATTATCGGTGGCTCGGTGATTGTCTTTGGGATGGTGAGGTTGTGTCGTTACTTTCACAGATTCACGAGTATAAGGGCCGGCAGGATTTGTTTGTGTCTCAGCGGCCTAGTAGTGTAGTGCGGTTGGTAGATATTGCGAAGGTGCAGAGTGTGGAGTCGTCGAACCGGATTGAAGGGATTGTGACGACGAAGGCTCGTATTCGTTCGTTGGTGGCGGATAAGACGACGCCTCGAAATCGGGATGAGGAAGAGATTATGGGGTATCGTGATGTGTTGAATACGGTACACGAAAATTACGAGTATATCGATTTGACAAGGCACATTGTACTACAGTTGCATCGCGATTTGTATGCGTATTCCCACAAGGGGATTGGCGGTCAGTTTAAGAATGTGCAGAATTCGATTATTGAGCGATTCGCAGATGGTTCTGAGGTGGAGCGCTTTAAGCCTTTGGCACCATATGAAACGCCGGCTGCTATTGATGAGATTTGCCAAGGTGTTAATGCGGTTCTCCAAGATAAATCGGTGGATCCATTGCTTGTGATTCCTGTATTTATACACGATTTTTTGTGTATTCATCCTTTCAATGACGGCAATGGGCGTATGAGTCGATTGCTGACGACGTTGCTCTTGTACCAAAATGGGTACATGATAGGTAAGTTTATTAGTTTAGAGCAAAAAATCGAGCGTACAAAGGACAGTTATTATGCGGCGTTAGCTCAATCCGGCGCAGGTTGGCACACAGGTGATGAGGATATAGTCCCTTTTGTCAAATATATGCTTCGCGTTATTTTGGCGGCCTATCGTGATTTTGAAAGCCGTATTGAATTGCTGACTATGTCGTTATCTGCAAAGGATCGTATTAAAATCATAATTAGTGCCACTATTGGTAAGATTACGAAATCTGGAATTCTTGAGAAACAACCAGATATAGCTGTATCTACAGTTGAAAAAGCCTTGAAAGAACTTGTAGAAGATGGCTTTATTGAGCGGCATGGCGTAGGACGAAGTACATTTTACGTAAAAGTATCGTAAAAAAATTAGCTTTCACGCAAAAATACATTTAATATATGGTATAATAAATTAAATTTGATTTTATACGAGGTGAAATATATGAAAAAATTACTAGGTACATGTTTAGCTGCTGCTGCAATTTGCGCATTCGGTTTCGGTTCTGCTAGTGCTGTTAACTGGCAAGTATTTGGTCAAGATAGTGCTGGTATTACTTGGTCTATCGATCAAGATAGCGTTCAAAAAAGCGATAAAACTGCAACTGTTATGATCAAAGCTCAAGATTCTGAAGGTTATCATTTCATCGCAACTGAAGAATTTAACCACAAAAAGAAAACTGTAAAAGACCAAAAGGTTGTATTGTATAATCCACAAGGTTACGCAGAACGGGAAGATAAAGTTGATGGCAAAGATCGTCCAGTTGTTGCTGGTTCCCCATCCGAAGCAGTTTACAACTTCTTATGGCCACAACAAGCAAAACAAGGTAAAAAATAATATACACCTTATACGACAAAGCAGCTCGAAAGAGCTGCTTTTTTGTGCGTCTAGATAAGGAGTGAGTTTGAGTTATAGGACAAAACGTGTGGGTGAAAATCCTTATAACACTAGATAATCACTGGTATGATGAGGGCTGTATCTTCTTTGATAATATAGTATAACGTAATATAGTATATCGTAATATACTATATCGTGTTATACTAAAATAAAGAGATAGGTGCAAATTAAGGAGGTGCAGTATGGTATTTGTAGGCCGTGAACATGAATTAGCTTCCCTTGAAGCGCAATATGATTCAAAACGTTTTGAATTGGCTATTGTATATGGACGCCGGCGTGTGGGTAAGACGTATTTATTGCACCACTTTTTGGCGTCTCATGATGGTGCTTATATGGTGGGCCTCGAATCTGGTGCTAGCAACAATTTAGAAGCCCTTTCACAGGCCGTGTATTGTGCAACGGGCATGGTTAAATCGAGTGAATTGCAGTCTACATTACCAAATTTCCCAACGATTACGGCGGCGTTGACTCATTTATTTGAGTATAGTGTAGACCATCGTTGCATATTTATTATCGATGAATATCCATACTTGGCGGAATCGATTCCGTCCGTTTCGTCTGAGTTGCAGGCCTTGATTGATGCGTATAAAGATCGGTCTCAGCTGATGCTTATTTTGTGTGGTTCGTCCATGAGTTTTATGGAAATCAGGTGCTTGGTCATAAGAGTCCTTTGTATGGTCGTCGCACGGCACAGTATAAAATTAAACCGTTTACGTATATCGAGGCGCGTCAAATGGTGCCGCACCTTTCCTATGAGGATAGTGCTATTGCCTTTGGCCTTACTGGTGGTGTGGCTGAATATTTATCATATTTTAGGGATGGTGATTCTCTTGATGAAAGTATTATCTCCTTGTTTTTCACACCTACAGGACGCCTTGTGGATGAGCCATCGAGTCTGTTAAAGCAGGAATTACGGGAGCCACGCCAGTATAATGCAATCCTCAGTGCTATCGCCAAGGGGGCAAGCCGCAATAACGAAATTGCCACTAAGGTAGATATGACGACGGGGGCTTTGAATAATTATCTGAAAAGTCTTATTGATTTACAGATTATCGATAAAATACATCCTGTTGGGTCAAAATCCAATAAAAGTATTTATACTATTAAAGATTCCATGTATACCTTTTGGTATCGCTTTGTAGAACCGAACCAAGGAGCCATTGAAAACTTTAATGGTAAGCTTGTATATCGTCAATATGTTAAACCTATGCTTTCACATTTCATGGGGCCTGTATTTGAAACGATGGCGGCGCAATATGTACAGGCACGCATTCATCGTGGCATGGTACCGTTCTTACCACAACAGATTGGCCATTGGTGGGGCACGGATACTGTAACAAGAAAGCAGGTGGAAATCGATGTAGTGGCCATTGCGGACATACAAGTAGATCCCAATGCACGGCCTGTACGTCATTTATTAGTGGGCGAGTGCAAGTGGAAAAATGAACCAGTTGGCCAAGATGTGCTAGTATCCCTCATGGAAAAAGCCCGTGTATTACACGGCGAACCATACTACTGGCTATTTAGCAAACGAGGATTTGGATTTATCTCAGATGATGAACGGGTGGAACTCATCGATGTACCGAAGATGTATGAAATATAAATTTTGCTGTTTAGGATGGCCAATATTCTTTCAATTCCTACTATCCTAGTTCGTTGATGAATGGCCTCCTTATTTGTTATGCTAGTAATATAGGAGAAATTAAAACTTTCACAATAGGTATGATTATACAGAACGAGGAGGTCCTCATGTCTCAATTTGAATTTATCGACAAACGCGTGCCAATCGCGCTCGACAACCCGTCCATTTACCACGATATTTCGAAGTGTAAGAATTGCACCTTGTGCCGTCGCGCTTGCGCCGATGTGATGAGCGTGCTCGATTATTACGATCTTGAATCAACCGGTGATGTGCCAATGTGCATCCACTGTGGTCAATGTGCGGCTGCCTGTCCTTTTGATTCCATGCATGCTAGATCTGAGCTTGATAAGGTGAAAGCGGCTATTGCTGACCCTGATAAGATTGTTGTTATCCAAACGGCTCCGGCTGTGCGCGTGGCTATCGGCGAAGGCTTTGGCTACGAACCAGGCACATTCTTAGAAGGAAAAATGGTTAGCGCCCTTCGTAAATTGGGTGCTGATTATGTGGTTGATACGAACTTTGGTGCGGATTTGACTATTATGGAAGAAGCATCTGAGCTTGTAGATCGCCTAAAGAATGGCGGTACTATCCCTCAATTCACATCCTGTTGCCCTGCATGGGTGCGCTTTGCGGAAATCTATTTCCCTGAACTCATTCCAAACTTGTCCAGTACCCGTTCTTGCATCGCTATGGAAGCGGCTATGATCAAGACCTATTTTGCTGAGAAAAAGGGCATCAATCCTGCAAATATCGTGTCTGTCAGCGTTAACCCTTGTACGGCGAAGAAAGCAGAAACTAAGCGGGTTGAGGAAAACCCGGCGGCTCGTTATTACGATGATGAAAGCCTCGGCATGGATACGGATATTTCCATTACCACACGTGAATTCATTCGTTGGCTCAATGATGAAGATGTTGATTTTGGCAGCTTAGAAGACTCTAAATTCGATGATTTAATCGGTATGGAAACTGGTGCGTCCATCATCTTCGGTAATACGGGCGGCGTTATGGAAGCAGCTATGCGTACAGCATATAAGCTCATCACTGACAAGGAGCCACCTCCATATGCATTGACCCACCTCGAAGACGTTCGCGGTATGAATGGTGTAAAAGAAGCGACTGTACAACTTGGTGATGATGTTACCTTGTCCGTTGCTGTTGTACACGGTGGTAAAAATACTCGTGATTTCCTTAACACGTTGAAAGAAAGTGGCAAACACTATGACTTCATCGAAGTTATGGCATGTCCAGGTGGTTGTATCGGTGGTGGTGGTCAACCACGTACTAAATTACCACAAGCTGTGAAAACAAAAGAAGCCCGCATTGGCGGACTTTACAAAGCTGATGAAGAATACAAATACGTGGCATCCTATGAAAACCCAGAAATTCAAGACCTATACAAAAACTTCTTGGGCGAACCATTAGGACATAAAGCACACGAACTACTTCATACACACTATACAGACCGTAGTGCACAACTAGGGGACCGCAAAGACGTGGTGCCTGAAACATGCCCTACATCACCTAAATACAAAGGGTAATTATAGTTAGACCCTATCAGCCCCTCAAAGCCGACACGCTACTGCGCTTACGCGGAGCCCGAAGTCGTTTTGAGAGGCTGATAGGGTCTTTCTCTATTTACGTTTGTGGTTTAGGTGATGTTAGGGCATTGTTTTTTTAGAGAGAATACACCGGCCGGGTCTGACTACGGCCTGCGGCCTCCGCAGGGCCAAAAGTCGGTTTTGGAACAGATGGGGGCTTTTTCTATGTACGTTTGTGGTTTAGGTGATGTCAGGGCATAATTTTGCATTTATATGGTACGGAATTTACACGTTTGTGATTGTATACTTCTCTTAAGGATGGTATTGTTATTATAAATTGATCGAGTTTTATGTACCGGGGTTGGTTAGGGTAGTTGTTTGTATTATTAGGGGATGCGGAATATGTTTGACGAACGGATTGTGGAGAATAATATTTTTAGTTTTGCGACGAATGAGTTGTCGCAGGATGCATTTATTTGTTGGTGTTTGAATTGGATTAATATGCCTGTTCGCGACGATAATGAAAGCGGGCGCCAGTTTGGATTTCGCTTTATCTCGTTTGTTGAATGAGGCCTATGATGTATCTAAGGTTAATCAGGTATATATTTTTAGGCAGTTACTTAATATTGATGTGCTTGTATTGGTTCCAGCATTACAGGTAGCCTTAATTATTGAAGATAAAACATCATCGCAGGAGCACGGTAATCAGATCAATCGGTATAAATACTTGCTTTCAAAAAAACATTTGAATCCAATCAATACAATGGATTGGATATATATCAACATCTTTCAGACGATAAAAAAAGGAAAAAAACAGCAAAAAAACGTGATGAGAGCGCTTGCTGGGGCGCGGTGAATAGTATTCGATGGGCGTTACGAGATAAACCGGGAGAATTGGATTTGTCAAAGTATACGATTCATACGGCGTATTTGAAGACGGATTGGTTCAATGATGATGATTGGAAGACGGTTCGAGAATTGGAGAAGGATCATAAAACTAATACGTATGTGGATGGACCAGAATTTTTGTCATTGTTGTTATCTTATCATGAGTGGAATAATCCAATTTTAATGAGCTTTGTAGATTATTTGGGTGGAAAAATTAGGACTACTATAGAGCATAGCTGTTTTTGGAGATACTATAAGGATGTAGATGAGCATATTCGTTTTTATATCCAAGATACTGCGATTGCCCAACGAAGATTTTTGCAGACTGTATTTAATCAGTCAAATCACGAATCATCATTCATGACGGATTTGAAAGAACATGTTGGGAATATTGACGATTCATATGTATATGGTCGCATAGACGATGCGTCTCAAACTCATACGATTCAGCATGGTAGCAGCTTTGGTACACCTTGGTCTTTGATGCATTTTTGGCCACGTTCTCTAGACCGAACTGTTGATGCCGATTATTGGGGCTTTCAAAATACAAGTGAGGATAATTTAAGCGTTAAACCATATATGTTTTGGCGTGTTGATAAAATTAAAGAAGGTCCAGTATTGAGTTTGCGTTACTATACGTGGTGGGAAAAGGGCGCCGGTGATAATGGTGAAAGCAATACCTGCTCATATAAAACCCGTGTGTATAACTATATTAAAGAGCATAAATTATCATTAGAGAAGATTTCTGCTAAATTGGAGGCTATTAATGAGCTATATTGTTGTACAGCTGACAAGGGAGATATATGCTCTGAAGGTAATTTATATAAGCAATATGAAAACACTCTATTGCAATTTAAATTACATAAGATACTAATTGATTGGAATGATGCGGATAAGCGTGCACAATTTATATCCTTAATGCGTGATTTAAATGCAGAATTAACGCAGGAGATCGAGGACGTGAAATGGGACCTTGTGCGTAAAGGAGTGCTAAAGTAGAGGTGACCTTATGACAGAGGAAGAGTTATATAATCGTTATCATGAAATACAATCAACATATGTAGAGGTTAGATTTATTGATGGAGAGTCGTTAATAGGTAAGTTGGACTCTTTTGTTTCTGGTGTAAATAATGAGCCAGATGAGGCCTCGATATATGTTGGTAGTTACGAATTGTACGCTAGTGAAATTAGTGAAATAGTAGAGATCTCATGATGTATGAGTAATAGTAGTTAGCATTTATAATTTTAGGGATAGTAATAGCATAGATTATAAAAGACTCGTATCACTTGTTGATATGTACCCTTTTTATTGCATACCCAGTAAAGGGGGTACATATCATAATCTAAGGTAGAGCTTTTTAATAGTATAAAATTAAGCAATGCAGTATTACTTATATAATCATTTCCTTAATTGTTGAAATAGCAAAAAGTATAGTAGGGTTAGATACTATTTACGGAGTTAAAAAAAGTAGATGAATAGTAAATGAATTAAATTGTTGACGTAAAAATCTATAAACCCTTATAATAACTGTATCTTAAGAAAAATCATTTTCTTCCAGTATTTATCTATATCCATAGGCCTTGTGGATCAAATGGGAGCGAGTTTTTACCGTTTACGGTATTGAAACGCCACCGCAATATTTTTTGCAGCGTTAGTGAAGTCTTTAGAGTTGCAACAATACCTACCGTTTACGGTATTGAAACCTACATCCGTTGTGTTTTTGATGTTTAAACTACTCAAAAGGTTGCAACAGTACTTACCGTTTACGGTATTGAAACCAGTCACATTAATCACGAATGTGTCTTTGGATGCAGACTTGTTGCAACAGTACCTACCGTTTACGGTATTGAAACTCTGTCGAGAACACCCACTGCTCTGCTGATATATTCATCAGTTGCAACAGTACCTACCGTTTACGGTATTGAAACATTACAGCATAAAAGTTTTTGTTTTGTCCTTTCGGAGTTGCAACAGTACTAACCATTTACGGTATATGATATCTGGTTGAGTATTATTAAAACGAATTTTTATAATATTAATGGTATAAATAAAAATAGCCAGTACTACGAAATGTGGTACTGGCTATTATTGTCTAATTTAATATAAGATATTTACTAATGTTAATAAACTAGTAACTCTAATATTTGGTTAGTATATGTGGATTATTTATGTATATTACAAACTAAATTTGGCTATTAATGCATTTCCTATTATAATTGGTATAAAGTATCGTTTTGTGAAGGTTGTATGAATCAGGGAGATATTAGAATGTGGAAATATGCTATAGAAGAAATGGATGAGATAACATATAAGGATCTAGCCTGTGAACTTATATGGATATTTTCTCACTCTGTAAATTTAGAAGATATTACATTGCTTAATGGTGCTAAATATATGGCATCAGTAGTGATTAAAAAGCAACTAGGTAATCATGCTCTGGAAATATTCACTCCATTATATAAATCTCATAATTCTGATAAATCATATTGTGGACTAAGTCAATTAGAGGTTGCTATTGATGGTAGGCATTATCTGATTAGTAGAACCTGGGTATGGTATTACGACTTTCACATTGTTTGTCCTTATATGGAAGATGATAGTTCGGACGTGTATGTTAATAAAACTGATGAACAACGTTTTTTATATGATTTGAAACTACTATGTGAACTTGCTCTAATGCTTTGTGGGGAAAATAATAATTGTAATTCGAGTCATTATATAGTTCAGTATTACTTAGATTTGATTCATATGGTTGAAATAGGTGAGTTCAAGCTCAGTATGTTAGGTATAGATTGGGATGATGAATATATGTCTAAATCAACACGTGATGATTTTTTTATGATGAAAGTAAACTACGTGATTCTGATTATAGTTATGATGAGGATGATGACTTTCCTCCTGAATTTTGGGAAGCCGTATATAATATGATGGAGAAGTAGGAGATTATCATGATGAGAAATTTATTTGCAGTTATTATTATAACTATTAGTATGATAATTGTTCCTTGTGTATATGCTAGAACTTATGTTATACCCTTACAGACTGATGGTGCGATACATCATATAGATAAAGATTCTATTCAATTAGCTGGTCAAAATAGTCAATCAAGACAAATTAAGGTAACCACGGCTGTAAAAAAACAACAAAGTATTCAGATATAGCATATGTGACATATTTTTTTAATTATAATCTTCATACTAAAACTATTCAAAAAAAGCCAATAATTTTTATATATGGGGACGAAGCGACCTTTATCAATATAATTCACCATATATAGATGTAAAAAGTTGGTTCGGCTGATTACATATATGCAAACTATGCTTATTATAAAGAATTTGCACTTATTTTTTTCAGAAGATATGATTCAAAAAAATATGGTACAACTGATTTAAGTTTAAACTAATATCTACTATAAATTTGCCCCAGTTAATACTTACTTACTGGGGTTTTATTTTACATATTTAGATTATGAAAATAAGATGATACAATAAGTATATATATTAGGGTATATGTGTAAGTGGAGGCATTATGTTAACGATTGCGCTCAATGAATATGGGGACTTTCATCATTTAGGACAAGATGAAGAGAATATAAAGACGATACATTTTATTGCTGGTATTGTGTATGATGATATGGATAATGAACAGGATGCTGAGAATGAACGGATTCGGTTAGATCGTTTTTTCCGTGCTGTTGCAGAAGAGTCGCATAGTTTGTATCCACAAGGTTTTTTCGGCAAGCTTAAGGCTGATGAAGCCGATAGAGAAAGAGGACGGGAAACATTCAATCCCGATGCCAAAAAAGATATGCGCATCTTGCGAGATGCCATTGATGCGGCATTGCCTGAATTTTTAGCACACGGTACGTATAATGGAGAAGAGCTTGTAGCAATGCCTCGTGTCGGTCATTATGCGATTGCGCTTACGCTTAAGAGTGAGGCTGGAAAAACTGAATATTTACAACCTTCTATGAGTAATCTGTTGCATGATAAGGTTGCGAGCAATCTCTATTGGCACATGGCGGATGGGCTAGTATCTCGCTTGGTATTTACGAATCCTTTTGCACTCGGTGTACAACGTGTGCGCTTGCAATTAGCTACACAAATGATAGAGGTATTGGATTCGGAACGCGAACGTTTAATTGAGTATGCTCAATTAGGCTATACGCCATATGAGTACCAAAATGAGCATGTAAAAAAAGAGGGTATTACATCCTATCAGGTAGCGAATGCCTTTGCATATAGAGCATCTTTGGATCGTCACATGGTGGAATCGAATCGTCCAGATTTGAATGTAAAGCTTCGCACAGTATCCTTGCGGATGGAACAGGATGACCCTGAATCAACGATTCGAAATGCATTTTTATACTTAGCAACCTATATTTGTACGAATTTTATTTACTACGGCGCAGATCGGGCCGCTAATGATGTCTTTAAATTCAAAAAATTGGTGGATTTTTCTAATAAACTGAATCCAACGCATCAAAATTTATTGTTCGTGTATGATGATATCGATACGTACTTTGAACAGGCTATGCAGGCCTATCTTAATGGCGATTATTTCGCAGCTTTATCTTATACCTATGATGCGTATAATTGTGAAAGTAAATTCCAATCCTATTACAAAACGAATTGGTTCCCATTCCTTGAGGAACTCATTCATAGCGCGGATGACCGCGCAGCGATTGAACGAGCTGTACAAGATTTTGTAAATTATGCAAACCAAAGTCATCTTGATGCGGGAAAATTACATTATGTATATGAGCAACTCAAATATGTGTTAGAAGATATTCAGCATCTTTCTAGCGTTGATCAACGTTTGGTATATGCTTTTTATGATGGTGGCGTAACGGCCTTTAATCACCTGGGTGAAAGCGACTTTGCCGTAGTGTGCTTTCAAAAATGTCAATCTTTGGCATATGCCGTACCATTAGAAACGTACATGCAAACTGTACGTCGTCGAGTTGTGGCGAAATTGGATAGTTATGCTTATGATGATGCATTAACATTAGCTAACTACGTGGTAGAGTACGAGGAACAAATACAAGGATTGCGGGAAAAACTCAGCATGGATGACAAAGCGATTAGCTTGGGGCAGGCCTATAGCCAGTTAGGTCAGGTGTATGCCTATTTGGAACGAGAAGAGGCAGAATCATACTTTGTGAAAGCGCTTTCCATATTCCAAGAGGAAACTGACGATTATTACCGTACATTGTCCTATTTATTGCACTATTATATTGATGCAGAAAAACAACGTGACTATGAAAACTGGGCTCCAAAATACTTTGGAGGAGCTATTAAGGTTTCAGATCAATTAACATATATTACGAGCATGACAGATGATGATAAAGCAGTGCAGCATGAATCTTATGCATTGTATGTGTATATTAAGGCGTTGTACCAATTTTATAAATATGCAGTAGGCAAAGATGTGACAAAACGTATCGTGGATCTAGGCAAAGATGTTGGTCAAACGTTAAATTACTCTGTTAAAGGGCACCCTTGGGAACTCATTTTTATCTATATGTCACTTCTTGGGTATGACTGGAACTATATGACGGATGTTGAGTATTTCAAGGAATGTATTCGTAAAACCGTAGATAATCCAGGCCCAGCCATTCGTAATATTATGGCTTATGGTGAAATGCGCATCGCAGAACGTAAGGGAAATCAAAAATTGTGTGATGCGATACGCAAAACATTAGAGCAAGATGTGAAGAATATTAATCGGACAATGACGTATATGTTTAGATAAGTAATGGGAGATTACAATGATTACGATTGCACTAGATGAAAATGGCGATTTTGAGGGCTTTCAACAATCTGGACAGCCAGAATCTCTGTTCATAGCGGGTATAGTTTATGATGATAAGGGTCATGAAAATGATGCATGGAACGAGATGCAGCGCCTAGATGAGTATTTTCGCGCTGTGGCGAGTGAAGTAGAATGCCACTATCCTATTGATTTGCACATGAATCATAAAGGAACCAATGGATATAATGTTAAACGTATGAAAACGGAATTGCAGGCTACATTGCCGGAATTCTTTCAACAGGGAACGTATCAAAATAAGAAAATTGGTAAATATCCGCGCCATGGTAGCTATCGTATTGCGATGATGCTCAAGAGTGGCATTGGTAAATCAATCTTGAACCGCAAGTCCACTAGCATGCTCGTAAATGATGAATATGCCAGCAATCTCTATATGAATATGGCCTATTCCATCGTGTCGCGTCTCGTATTTCACAATCCTTATGATTTGCATGTGTCCAAGGTTAAGTTTGACTTGGCCACGCGTCAGGTGCCTGTGAAAGCTGATGATACGGAGCTATGTAATAAATATACTAAGATAGGTTACAAGTATAAAAATGAAGAAGGAGATATTCGTTTTTTCCAAGTAGCTAATGATTATAACTACCGGGCTGCATTAGACAGAAAATTATTAGAAACGAATCGGTTAGATTTAGAGATTGACCGATTCTCTGTACGTTCTATTCTTTACTATGCGGATCAGGAGAAATCCAAGCAATATACTTTCTTATACTTAGCCGATACGATTTGTGCTATTCTCAACCACAATAAGGAAGGACAAAGTGTTACTGAGTGGCAAGAATCCTTTGTAAAGCAAGCAACGCAACTTAACGGATCTAGTCAAAACCTCATCTTTATGTATGATGATATCGATATGGCTTATGAACAAGCCGTTACAGCGTATCAACAAAAGGACTATTTTAAGGCTCTTTCTGTTTTATTTGCTTCTAAACAAAGCCGGAGTGAGTTTAAAAACTATTATTGGGAACAATGGTTTCCAAAGATTGAGGAGTGGATTTCTCAAGTCAATGATGTGGATGCCATTGAGGAGGCAGTGCGTCAATTTGCGAAATATGCTAATTCCAATTTATTGAAACAAGATGAATTGGTATATTTACATACCCATTTAAAAACCTTTAGTGGAGAAAACAAAAAAATAGATAAACGAAGCCAGTATATTTTTTTTATGATGCTAGTGTGACTGCCTATAACCATATAGGGGACAGCCAAATGGCAGAACAATGCTTTGAGATCTGCAAGCGTTTCGCTAAATATTGTCATGTAGAAGAATATTTGTTAACCCTTAAACGTCGTGTGGTCATGCTCAATGACCAGTATCGATACGAAGAGGCGCTTTCACTAGCAAAAGAAATACTTGAATACGAGGACGAATTAGCATCGTTACGTCAATTGTTGGTTGAGTCTGATGAAGAGGATAGTATCAGTAAGGGGCGTGCCTTGAGCCAATGTGGCCAAGTATACGCGTATATGCGCGACCCACAAGCAGAAACCTATTTCAAAGAAGCGTTAGCTCAGTTTGATGAACAATCCATCGATTATAACATTACCTTGTCTTATTTGCTTCATCATTATATTGACATGGATAATCGTGAAAGCTATGAACGATATGCACCAATCTATTTTGGCGGTCATGATGAGGTATGGGACCAATTCAAGTATCTAAAAGATATGACTGAAGATGCGCAAAAACAACAATCCTTTAAATTTGCATTTTATGTGTATATTAAGGCGTTGTACACGTTCTATTTAGATCAATTAAATTCAGAAAAAAACGTCGCGACCTATTCAAGTGGGTTCAAAACATACCAAAGAGTAGCAAATCTGAACATTTGAACGGCCATCCTTGGGAATTGATCTATAAATACTTTGCCTTACTTGCATTTGCATATAAAAAACAAGAACTAGCCGATGAATTTATACAACTCACTCAAACCATTGTGCAAGAACGAGCTGCGACTATAGATAACATCATTGCTGGGGGACTTGTTGAATACTATACATTGGTCGGTAATAACGAGTTGGCTGAAAAAAAGCAAAAGAATTGTTTACTAATCAACAATTACAAAATGATTATGAAAAATATATTAGTGTATATGTTTAGATAGGGATTATATCTTTAAGGGGAGAATGTTTTGGAACTGACAAAAAAACGCAAAAAGAGTATATACAGGATATAGTAGATCTTGTAAATTCTAATAAAAAAATTTAGATATATTTAATGAATGGGTTAGTCCGAATAATATATATGTAGCTTTTTTTGCTTTTTTTAAGTACTGGGAAAAATTTTTTTCTAAGTATCATACAGCCCCAAGGAATATATTGGAGGTAAATGGTTGTAAATCACCAGAAATTGATATATTAATGAAATCTATTTTACAAGGAATAATAGTAGGGTTTGTAAATATAAAAAAAGATATTATTTACTGATACTTCATATGAAGAAGGAGTTAGAAAATTAATACTTTGGAAGGCTTCAGTAGATGAAATGTTAAATAGATATCCATATTTGCTCAGTACGTACTGTCAGTTTGCGACTTTTATATTATAATGCCTATGGGTGTTATTTAGCAGAGATTAAGCGGGGATGTAGAGCAAGCTCAATCTAATTTTTTTATTAGGAGCACTATACCAATTAATAGAATTAAGTTCATTAATATATAAGAAAAAAATGCTTTGGTTATAAAACAATGGATTAATAAAGGGTTAGGGACGATTTATAACTATAATTTAATTTGTTCAAATTGTAATCAAATTCATTATTTTTTTCTTCTAAAAATCAGGCTATCTTTTATATTATCTTTTATTTGTAGCTATTTTCTAGCTTTTTTTATGATAATGATGTATTCTCTAATAGCATATATAAAGGTTGGCTTCAACATATTCATGATTTTTTTAAGTTATATTATTTATGAAAAATAAAGAGAAAGATATTATTCCGTTTTTTTGATATCTTGGAGAAGTAAATTTGAATCATGTTTTTTTGTGAGGAGATGTTGAAGGGACAAAAAAACCTGATAGTTTTAAGCCAGTACTTGAAGAGCTTATTGTTAATATAGGATATTTTGAGAGCATTGATGATTTAGCCAATGCTATCTATGCGGATTTATAAATAAATGGAGTAAAGTAATGGATATAAATCGGGTAATTTATTTTAATGAATTATCAGATCATGTTGAGCAATGTTTTAGAAGTGAAGTATCCAATGGTAATTCTCTTAAGATAAAAGGACAAGAATTTACCACAAGTATGATTGCAAGAAGAGTATATATTGATGGTAAATATATATATAACTCTTATGCGAAAGCTACAGGTAAGGCTATTGAGTTCATAAGTGGAATTCCACGAATTAAAAAGGGGCAGCTTATTGGACAATTAATTTTTGAATTAGTTCATAAATCACCTAAAGCAATTGATTGTCGAAGTATCTGAGTGGTGTGAATTAGAAGAATACAAGACACTTATTGCACGCATTGAATTTAAAATTCAACCCAATATAACTATTCAGTCGATTAGTGGAGATGCATTAATTCGCATTTATGATGTTGATGTAGGTTGTTTAAGTATTAGTACAGGTCAGTCTTTGGGGGAGTTTGCTCTTTATGTTGGACTGTACTTTTTTTATTGATTTAGATGGTCACTGGGATAGTCTTAATAATGAGGGCACTTTTTATAGATATTACTCTTAATAGACAAACAAAAAAATATTATTAGATCATCAAGATATTAGTTCTCAAAAAAATGTTATCTGCGCAAAAAAATACAGCTACATTACTCAATCAGCGTTTTTGATAAGATAGACGAATCTTTATCATCAATTCAATATGAAATACAAGAATTACAAAAGTAGATTAAAATTATATAAAGAAGACTTGTTAGAGCGGTTAAAAACCAAATTTGGATGGGTCTTTAGCTGAATCGTATATAAACGAATTTATGGATACTATAAGTGTTCGTATTGTAAAAAAAGTATATCAAAAAGAGTTGTCTAATTCAGACTATTTAGAAGAAGAGACTTATTTAAAAATATATATTTAAATATTCCTGGGATAAATTAAGTGAGAAGTCAAAATCTTTCTTAATTACGGCACGCGTAATGTTTAAAAAAATTTAAATAAAAAGCAATGTTGAAGTAGATTATTCTGGAGTATGTATTCTTTTTATCTAAGTCAGTAGAGGTTGAATTAAAGCGAAGACTATATAATAATTTTTCAGGATTATTTACAAGAGCACTATGGAGATGATTATAATCAATGGCATACAGTTATGGTTGAAAGTGTTAATGGTGTTATAACACCTCTTAGAGAGTCACGATTTACTCTTGGCACCATTCCATATTTGTTAGGATTAATTAAGATTAAAGGATTAGATGAATACCATTTAAAACCAAAAACAAGACATTATTGAGTGAATTTGGTAGTAAAGAACTTACTGTTTCAACTGATGAAATTGAATCTAGTTTTAGAGATATTGCAAAAGCATATAAAAACATATTACTGATACATATAGGAATCCAGTTTGCTCATACGAATATATTATCTAGGAGTCTGGCTCAAGAATGTTTTTGATGAAATTGTAGACATACAGCGGATTCTTATTTTGATATTAAGATATTTTTAAGTATTAATTTCTTAATTTATATATCATTTTGTGAGATATGAGGTGTTGGTATGGGTTATAGTATAACTAGAATTATGTCCGAGCTAGAGGAGCTTCGAGAACTGCAGCTAAAAACATTCTTACGAAATTGTCGATGTAATAAATCTGCAGAGTTTGACCATTATATGGTTGATAGGTTAATAGAATTACTAAGCTCATACTTTCAATTGTTTATTAATCGGTTTGATTTAGATATATTAAAAAAATGCTCCTCGAAATAGAAAAATTGTATACTGGCTCCAGATTTAACAATAAAAAAAGAAAAAAATGGAAAAGCCATTAACTGTTGCTTTTGTAGATAATTTGATTGCTAAGTTAGAAGTAGCGATGATTGATGATTTGAAAGTCTGTAGTACTTTAAAGCAGTCTCGAATTTATGGACGCAAATATAATGAGTTATATAGGTATCTTACCGGCCTGAATACTAACTATAGTCCATTTGCTTTATTAAGTACGGCTTATCCTGTTTATAGTGATATTAGTGAGTTTAGAGCAGACTTCTTGACACGTATAATGTCGAATACATCTACATTTAATGTTTCTGAAATTTATGCTTTTCAAAGTGTGTTAAGGCGAAAATTATACTTAGCATTATCTACATATGAAGGAAGTCCAGAGAGTATACTAGATATTTTAAAAAAATATTATCAAAGTTATTAGGGTATAATTTTAATTATCCTAAATCGGTTCAATCGATGGTTGTCGAAATTCATGAACAATTTGGTGATAAATCAGACTTTGCGGTTGAATTTACAAAGGATACAGGATTGATTAAACAAGCTAATATTACCGAAGATGGAATCAAGCAGTTAATTGCTCTTTATGATTTGGAAAAATATTTAAGTATTTTTGTACCATTTTTTTATGGCTTAGATATGCTGACTAATCAACTATTTTTATATCAAATTTCTTGCTGAACAATATATAATCAATATGAATCGATAGTTACATATGATAAAAGGAGCACACTTTCTTGCTGAATTAAGAAAGTGTGCTCCTTTGTATATGAGAGGCATTAGAGTTATAAGCTTATAGGACAAACGTAGCTTAATCATATCTGTCTAAGAAAATGGGGGTGAAGCATTAGTTGAGTTTAAATCAGATCCTTTTATATTCCACATGTCCTAATATGTATCGCTAGTTTCCTAATAATCCCCAAACATCGTTCTATTTCTCTATGTATGTCTTGGCTGCTGGTATAGCGGCCTTTTTTTTCTTCATTGGCATGAGCCGTATCATTACGCACTTGTTTAAGTGTGTTGTATGAAGTTAAGAGATCAATAGTATCATTAGCAAGTGGTTCGGATAGGCATTGATTAAGCGATAGTCCTTCAATATTAAATACATTATTCGGGAAATCATTTGCATAATCATATTGATAATATAGTGCTAGACCTAAAACTGGTAATAAATAGTTTTTCAATACCACCTTTTAGGCCTTTAAATAATGCTTTCTTTATTTTATATACTTCATTATCTGTAATTAATTTGATAGAGGACTCTTTTTTTATCAATAGCGATAAGTTCATTGATATGGGCTTCATTATTACATATTTGTTTTAGGAGATATTCCCTCACTATTTGAGGGAATAAATTTAATCTGGTTATATTAGCACTCAGATAAGGTAATATCACTAAGAAATTCAATAAATATTTGTAAGTGATATAAGGTATTATCGGGTTGTAAATAGCTGTTTTTCCGTAATAGGTATATTTATGATTTTGTCATAGAATATGGCATTTAATGACTCAAATTCATCTGATATTTTTAAGTTTAGTATCATTAGATTTTTTTAGTTGTTGAATATATTCGTTTTTACTAACTAGTTTATTTATATGTTCTTTTAATAGATTGCGAAGTGGCTTATATGCATTGTTTTTCTTAGCTCTTATGTAATTGAACTAAGAATTTTCCAATTTTATAGTTGATTTGATTGAAATACTGCATTTCGATGGAACGTGTATCATCTAAATCGACTTCAAATTTTTTTATAATCCAAGTGAATAATCTTTTCCTTCAAAAATCGTCCGTAGCTATATATTCAACAAATAGTGCCAATGCTTGTTGCAAGTAATCGTTTTGCAAGCACCATTCGATGTACACGAGGTCATCCTCTGGATCGGATAATATGGTCTCGTAGCTTTCTTGAATTTTATTGCGCATGAGCTGAAAGATACCTAACTCAAATTGACTATTATCTTGCTTGCGACTAGCAATATTTGTAAATAATGTATTGATACCCTCTACGGATGATTGGAATAATCCGCGGCTAGATAGGCTGATGGCTTCTGAAAAATCACCCATTTTAGCGAGTAGTTGATGGGTTAGTTCATCTTCGGTATTGGTTTGGTCAAAGTAATGACGTAATGTTTTCGCATCACCATAGTGAGTGAATTCGGAGAAACCCGCAATCATGTCGAATAGGAAATAAATGTCCTTGCTTTCATATACAGTAATCTTACTGCTTTCATTATCCAAGTTAGCATATGAAATAGAGCCGATTTGAATGCCTTGGTAGGCCACGAGACGAATGATGGCGAGCATGAGCATAATAGCAGTACGAGGCCCACCAGTCAAATCAACATGCAATGTTACCGTATCCTCTTTAGGCTGGTCATGATAAAATTTCATCATTTGCTGTGACATGTTGAGGATGCTTGCCTTGAGGTTGCTAATGTTTTCAATATCCCCGCATTGGATATATTCGACCGTGTCGGATGACCAGTCCAAATCGATATTATACTCATTGATAAAATCAGTTATGCGTGACTCAAAGATTTGCTTTGTCGTAATATGTTGATTCGGATTGTCTACACGTTTAATTTTTGTTGAAAGTTCCTTCGTTTCAAAAAAGAATAATTTTTCTAATGTAAACTGGTCTCGTTTATCATGGAGTACTGTCTTTAATACAGATTCACTGGTTTGTATGATTTCGTTATAAGGCTTTTTTATCGTTGTCGATACAAGTGTATTTTTGAGCTTATCTTCATCATATGGGTATTTAGACTTAAATGCTGTCAAAAAGGTAAGGTATATGTGGTGTTCCATTATGACTCTCCTAACAATGAAATAGCTTGTTTATAGATATTGTCGAGCTTTTCCTTGATAATCTGTGGTTCGTGTACACGGACCGCGGCTCCGAGGGATAATAGGATGCGGAGGATATCCGTTTCTTGGAATGGCAGGTATGCTACGCTGAGTGTAAACTCGTTCGTATCTGTTTCAGTGCCTACGATGTCGTAGTTAGAGAAGGCATTAAAACAGCGGTCGATGGCATTGTTAATATCGTATACGGAAAACGTTACACTTTGTTGGTTGGTTTCCTGATATTCTCGGTATATTGCATCTATATCGATGTCGATTGACTGTGTTCCTACTGTAATAGAAGGTAAGGTGTGTAATGGGTAATAGCCAAATGTATTATCGTCGAGGCGATATCCAATGAGCGCATAACCATTGGTAGCTCCGTTATATTCTATCTTGCACGGAAGTACTGTCATGGTGGTGCCTGCAGTCGTCCAAGAGATACTCGTACCTTTCATTATGGCCTCAGTACAGCGTTGATGGTTCTCATAGGATTTTGGTGTTTCGTCGATAGCTAAACTGCGATTTTGCCATGTGTGTGGCGGCAATGTAGTGGGTGCACTGTATAATGCGTGCGCCAAAATTTGGTACACGTTGTGCGGCACCATCCAATTGATGCGGTCATCGCTTAATAAATCCTTGAGAAACATGCGTTCCGCCGCCGTGGTGACAAGGGTCGGTAACTCTGGAAAGAGTGGTTCTAGACCATGTGCTTCTGGTCGTACTAGATAGCTAGGCAATGCGTGTTCATACTGATCATTTTCCTCTACTGGTGCATAGCTGTCCAATAATGGTCGGTGGTTCATGATGAATTGTAAATCATCTAATGTGTAGGCTACACCATTGATAAGATCTCGTTGAATGCGGTATTGTGTGGCACAGGTTACTGCTGTGATTTCGTTTAGCAGTAATGATGTGCTGCCATCTGTCTTGTCCGTTTCTGGTGAAAGTAAATTCCAAGATGGATGAGCTTTTTGGTATAGCTACTTGGTTCGGATACGGTTTCATATTGTGTGTACCGTAGATTATCATTAAATCGAGTGCGAATGCTTTCAGGTGTGCTTTCTGTGATTTCAATATAAGGTAGAAATGTACGCAACAATGGCAACAGAATTTGCCCATCTTGAACGTGTAGACAAATATCCGTGTACTCTGGCGTGGAACTTTCACAATTGATTGGTATGTGACGGAAGGTGTCCGTAAACTTGGTCCATACAGGCTCGTAGCTGTCTAATTTGTGGAACCGTAGATGTAGTATCGTATTATGACGTGCTTTAGCCGTTGGTATCGGTGTATCGCTATTGAAAGCTCCCTTTATGGTTATCGTGCTGATAGCATCGATGCGATACGTAACGAGCGTATTCTGATGAACGGCGATGAGGTAATCGCGGTTGCCTATATAATCCGATTCAATGCGTACAGGTCGAACCGTTACCTTAGGCCTACGCTTATTGCAGAAACTGAGCTCTACCATTTTATGGTGGTGCAAAGCGTCGGCAAGAGTATACAGAATCGTTTCATCGATGACGTGCAATGGATTATTATAGGTAAATATATATTGCGATTCGTAGGCAGGGGGAACTGGTTGTTCTAGTTCGTCCAAAAGGGAGGTATCGGTGATGAGCGCTTGCAGTTTTGTTAACAATGTGTGCCCTGCAGTACCAAATAGGGATATATTCTTATAGACAAAAACGGCACGATTTAGCTGTTCTAATTCATGCATTGTACATGATTCGAGGCCGATTGAAACAAGACTATACACATGGGTATTCTTCTGTACAATTTCATCAATCACACCAATCGTAACTAGTTTTTTCATGATCCGTATTAGTGTTTGCTTTTCGATGATATCTGGAATTATTTTATTTGAATCGCTGTGTTTTTCTTCTAAAAAGGACTGGTATGCTGGCAATATATACGGATCGTCATTGATGTATTCGTATAATTCCGTCATGGTGCAGCTTGTGTGCTTGTTGATTGTGTTGATAATCGCCAAGATGAGAATAATGGTTTCTGGTTTCATCGCATACAGTGCGTATACATCAGCTAAATAGTTGTGGCCCCAGTAAAAATCTTGCTTTGCAATCGTATGGACACGGGTGCGTCCGATTTGAGTGTCCCGAATCTTGGATCCCATGTTGAAATAGGCAAGGCGTTTTAGATAATCGTCATGTAAACTCTTTTTAATACCTCGTTTCGGTGCCGTATTTCTCGTATGTAGGCCCATGGCCAAGCTACGAAAGAAAAGACGCATATTTAACGGTTTTTAGATAATTCGTTACACTTGGCATAGGACCTCCTCGGTTAAATAATGAAGCTTTCATGAATACTATATCAAATTTTGATGTATTTATATAGAGTTTCACCATACCACCGTGATTAATTCCTAGTTTTTTTGAACTGTTATGCATAGCCTTATTGGATATACTAACGATACAGAAACGGCAAGAAATTAATGATGGATGAGGGAATTGATTCCCGAGGAGGCTTATATGACATTTACAAACTGGAAAGTAACGGACAATGAATTAGTGGATATGAGCGACGACAAGAATATGACGATGCTAAATGGGTTGCCTGTCAATGATGATGGGGTTATTGGTGAAAGCCTAGTTACCAGCAAGGATGTATTTGAGGCGCGTCGGGAGGGGAACCTTGACCGTGCCTATACGATGGCCCAAACCTTGATGGAACAACCAGATCCTGGTCCATGGGATATTCGTGCTTGTGCGTGGTGCTTGATTGATCTCATCAAACGAGCTAATGCTATGCATGAAGAGACAGATGTAGAACTCTATCAAGGGGAACTACAAAAGCTTGCCATTGATGAAGCGGATGAGGTCTTGTTTAAACAAACGTTATACGCATTGCGCATTGGTAGCCCCGCTATGAAGGAACTGTCTGCCATTAAACAGCTTAAGGCGAGCGGCAATATCCAAGAGGCTACCGAAAAAGCGAAGGCCTTGTATGCAGAATTTCCTGATGATGTGACGGTAAAACGATCTTATGCATGGTGTCTATATAAGATATTACAGCAAAAGGCGAAGGAGTCACCATTAAATATCCAACATGTAACGGGTTGTTTGGATGAGCTATTCTCTCTAGGACTTTCACAAGAGGTATCATTATTACGATGTATCTGGGGAACGGTATTATCTATTGAAAATGTAGAAGGACATATTGCATTGTACAATTATGCATTACAAATGGATTTTGACAAGCTCGAAGAGTGCGACTATCAGGTGGCACCGTATGTGGGCAGTGATGGGAAACATCACGAATGGCCATCCTTGGTGATGCGTGTTCTTAAGAAATCCTTGGACAGCCTCAATCGGTATGTAGACAAGGATATCATTCATCATTTGTGTGATATCACGGAAGAACGAATGCGTTCCTTGACGGAAAATACGTTCTTTTTACAATGGTCCTTGGCAAAGGCGTACTTGTTAGTGGGTGAAGTCGATAAAGCACGAGATATCATTCTCCACCTATTACAATCTAAGCCCAGTTCGTTCTGGCTTTGGAATGGTTTGGCAGAAACTATGGCGGGTGATCATGATATGGCATTATCTTGTTATGCTAAGTCGCTCACCCACCAATGTGATTTACAATTTAATGGGCGTGCTAAATTGGGCCTTATTCAAGAACTGGTGGCGTTAGGTCAGTATGATGTGGCGAGTGCTGAAGTCCAAGCGTTGCATGCATATCGCACGAAGGAAGGTCATAAAATAGGCGAAGCCCTCAATCAGTATATGCATGCTAGTTGGTATGTACCGGATAGTCCAGCCGTTGATGCAGGGTTTTATAAGGACCATAGCTTGTCCGCAGCAAAGTTGCTCAATACATTCTTACCCAGCACTATTGGTGTAGTTACTTATATTTCTGAAAAAGCACATAAGGCATTTATCGTAGCTGAAGGTGATAAATTGCTTACGTATCACTATGATGATGCGGCGTCCATCCATGAAATGGACGTAGTGTCTGTTGTCTATACAACCTACGAACGTCCTGATGCTACTATGGGATTCCAAGCCGTATCTTGTGAAATTACCAATCAAGAGGCTCCTAGTACTCTTATCAAACAATTTGGCGAAAAAATTAAAGTTATCGGATCAGGTATGGCTTTCACAGTGAAACATAATGTATTTATCGATAAACAATTGGTAGAACAACATCAATTGATGAACGGTGACGTCGTTTCGTTGACTGCTATCCGCTCCTTTAATAAGAAAAAGAATAGTTGGGGCTGGCAAGCCGTGGACATTGACTCTATTCATCGTGCTGACGATACTCGAGAGAACGTTTCTGTCATTTAACAGTGGCTGATTATTTTGAATTATAGTGAACATAACATTGACCTATCCATATATTATTGTGGATAGGTCATTTTTATGGGGAAAATCATTTTCTAGTTCTGTGAAAGTTTTAAAAATCGGCATAATCCTAATGACTGTCTGTTTATTTGAAATTTTAACGTGAAAAGAAAATGAAATAACATATTGACGTTAAATACAGAAACCCTTATAATGACTGTATCTTAAGAAAAAAATCATTTTTCTTCCAGTATTTACCTATATCCATAGGCCTTGTGGATCAAATGGGAGCACGTTTTGACCGTTTACGGTGTGAGGTTTTCCAAAACCTATTTTTAAGCCCCATGAATACTGGCTTTGTAAGGCCTGCTATTGCAATAGTACCTACCGCTTGCGGTATTGAAACTCGTCCCACTCGCCCTCGACAACTAGAGCTATATGCTATTATTGCAATAGTACCTACCGCTTGCGGTATTGAAACTAGTTCTAACTCTTTACTATAAGTAAAATCTTTAAAACATTGCAATAGTACCTACCGCTTGCGGTATTGAAACCGGCATACTGTTCTAAGTCCTCAACGATTTCTATTAATTCATTGCAATAGTACCTACCGCTTGCGGTATTGAAACAAGCATCAGCTGCGTGATTTTCACGCATCCAAGCCTTATTGCAATAGTACCTACCGCTTGCGGTATTGAAACAAGCATTCGCTACAGATTGGGCCTCTTCAGAAAGCTCTCCATTGCAATAGTACCTACCGCTTGCGGTATTGAAACTCGTGGAATTTAACTAAGGTTTCAGGTGCCTCATGCTTACACATTGCAATAGTACCTACCGCTTGCGGTATTGAAACTCCAGTAAATTCTGCAGATATCACTGCATAGAATTCATTGCAATAGTACCTACCGCTTGCGGTATTGAAACTATTTAGAAAGAACTAAGAAAGTTTTTTCCTCTCCATTGATTGCAATAGTACCTACCGCTTGCGGTATTGAAACTCAAAGTTATTTGTAACAACACCCACGTCAACTAACTCTTGACGTGATTGCAATAGTACCTACCGCTTGCGGTATTGAAACTGCGGCACCAGCCATGTGCACCTAACATGCCATAGCTAGTATTGCAATAGTACCTACCGCTTGCGGTATTGAAACCATAGCAGCTGGACCAGTTAACAAAATGTCTAACAATTGCAATAGTACCTACCGCTTGCGGTATTGAAACTAGTTTCCATAAATACTTCTCTTGTAATCATAATGTGTTATTGCAATAGTACCTACCGCTTGCGGTATTGAAACTAAATGCATTTTTAACTTCAGCGCTGCCAGATGGTATTGCAATAGTACCTACCGCTTGCGGTATTGAAACATGATTAGAAATCGTTTTCTAAATCATCCCAATCCGAGATTGCAATAGTACCTACCGCTTGCGGTATTGAAACTGAAGTCTTGCTGTGCCCAATCAATTACGTATTCAGCATTGCAATAGTGCCTACCGCTTGCGGTATTGAAACACTTGCAATTTAACTCTAAAATCAACCGCGTCAACGATTTATTGCAATAGTACTTACCGCTTGCGGTATTGAAACCTAAAAATAGTATGAACATTAATACTACCTTGTTCATAGTTATATTGCAATAGTACCTACCGCTTGCGGTATGCGACGAAGGGGGCCAGCAGAGGAGCAAAGCGATGATGAGGCCCGCACATCTCTAGGCCCTGACCAGAGGGAAGGTAAAACAGAGGTGATAAAGCAATAGTGCTTATCGTTTACGGTATTGAAACAACTTACCGAAGTACACAGCGTATTTTTCGATTGGAGTCAGTTGCAACAGCACTTATCGCTTGCTGTATGCGACGAAGGGTGCCAGCAGAGGAGCAAAGCGACAATGAGGTCCGTACATCTCTAGTCCATAACAAAAGGTAAAACAGAGGTGATGATGGAGTAGGACTTACCGTTTACGGTATTGAGACATTACTATGCAGCCATCAGTATCGTTATCCATACACATGGTAAATTGCAATAGCACTTACTGCTTGGGGTATTGAACTCCAAAAGCTTTGATTGCTAAGTAGTTATATTGTTTCATTGCAATAGTACTTACTGCGTGCGGTATTGAAACAGCCACAAATGCTTGTCAGTGTCGTGATCGGAGCCCCTTTGATTGTAATTGTATTTGCCATTTGCAGTATACGACGAAGGGTGCTAGCAAAGGAGCAAAGCGACAATGATGTCCGCACATCTCTAGTCTATGACCAGCGGGAAGGGAAAAGAAAGGTGATGATAAATAAAATAGTACTTACCGTTTACGGTATTGAAACCTATCAATGTATGTGTTAGTTGCTGCCACATTAAATGTCGATTGCAATAGTACCTACCGTTTACGGTATTGAAACCTATCAATGTATGTGTTAGTTGCTGCCACATTAAATGTCGATTGCAATAGTACCTACCGTTTACGGTATTGAAACCTATCAATGTATGTGTTAGTTGTCGCCACATTAAATGTCGATTGCAATAGTACCTACCGTTTACGGTATTGAAACGCTGTTATTATTGGTAATCACTTTTTTATTATCTTCATTAGTTACAACATATCTATTGCTTTTGTTGATTTTTGCATGAGGAAATTCTAATAATGGCTATAATAGAGATCAAAAATTCTGATCAAGAGATTATTGATTGCTTAAAGCAAAAAATACAATCTGAATTTGGTGATACTGTGACACCTATTCAAAGCGGAATTCGTGTTGATTGTTTGGATGAACATCTTTCAGATATTAATGCTTACTACAAACGCATATGTAGGCATAAGCGCTTTTATAGTTGGTTTGGATCGACAATAAAGCGTCTAAATAGTTGATATGTATCGAAAATGTAAAGCATAAGAAACGGCCTATACCATGAGTTTTGGTATAGACCGTTTTGTTAGTTATATTGTTATGGCGCCGTAAGGCGCTTTTTTAGTTCCTAGTTTTTTTGAATCGTTATATCTCCTTACATCCGCTATACTGACAGTAACAAAAGAGATAACAGAGTTGCAGATGTAAGGAGTTGATTCCAATGGGCTCAGATGCCTTTCACAGTTTCGTAGATGATGACGGAGGATAACATAATGGACTGGCTAATTGCATTGCTAATCAAAATATTATGTTTAGATGGATTTGATGATTTATTATAATGATGAAATCGAACATAGATGAGCCCCATATAGATGCTGCAGTATGTATCTATATGGGGCTCATGTTGTTAAAAGGACTAATACAGAGACTATTAATTCCTAGTTTTTCTGATTATCTAGCTTTCACAAAGGTTCGTATAATGAGTGCAACAAAAGAGATGGAAATGACGGGAGGTGTTAGTCTTGATGAGTATTGAAATGTTGATTTGTTGGGCTGTTTTAATTGTAATCGCTAAATCATTGAGCGGAAAAAAGTGAGGTACAGTATGTCTAATGTAACGCAAGAACTAAAGGAAATGATGTATTTATCAGGGCGCATGAATCGCAGATCCTATGTCATGAATTTACTTACCCTCTATGGTCTAGGCTATATAGGTGCTGTTCTAATGAGCTTTGACTATATAACGAAAGCATTATGGGTTCTCGGTTGGGCTATTATCATCTTTGCCATCGGTCGTGAGCTAGCCTTAGCTTCGCGTCGTATTCATGATCTAAATGGACCTACCTTTTTAGCCTTTATATACGTTATAGCTGCTTTCGTGGCCATATTTACACCGACATTGGCCAAGATTATGATACTTGTGAAAATAGGGTTATCGCTCATGCCTGGTGACCGTGATACAAATGTATATGGTGATCCACCAGAATCAAAAATGGTTGTGTAAAAATGCAATATTTAATTTCCTATGACCTTTCGAATACGAAATCCGGAATAAGGTAGTTAAGTATTTAGAATCATTTTGCTACCGCGTGCAGTACAGCGTGTTCCTCTGTGTACATGCACATGTGCGGGTGGAGACGATTATCAAGAACTTAGAAATCCTCACTAGAAATGATGAGACTAAGCGACTGCTAATTGTTTCCATATCGGATACGGCAAAGAACCCTATATGGTGCAACGATGAGAACCTTCCTGTGCGCGAAGAACAGGTTATTATGATTTAACAGTGAGTATGTATAGGAGGTGTAGATATGATTGAGACCGTATATGTTATGACGCCAGGCATATCGATTAAGCAAGATGGCGGATTGTTAGTACTAGAACAAAATCATGAGGTCCTGCGCCAGCTACCTATGGCGAACGTAAATAATCTCGTAGTGGGACGGACGGTGCAAATTTCAACGCAGGTTATGTTCTCCTTGGTTGAGCAAGGGTCACTCATACAATTTGTGGACCACAAGTATGAACTCATGGGCATCCTCGGTGATGAGCATACGTCGCTTAGAAAATTATTGTGGCAAGTGAATCATTTTACGAACCCCGATTTCGCCATCATGGCATCTCGGTATATCGTATTTCGTAAGGTGAAAGCCCAATTAGCCATTCTTGATCAATACAATAAAACGCGACACATTCCGAATTATGAATCGATACGTCATACCATGCAGGCCTTGGTAAAACGTGTGGATAGGACCAAGACCGTAGATGCGTTGCGCGGTATAGAAGGGCTAGCATCACGAACCTATTTTTCCGTATGGCACGCCATATTATCTGAACCGTGGACCTTTCCAGGGCGTAAACGCCACCCTAGTACGGACCCTGTTAATGCTTTGCTCAGCTATGGCTATTCATTTTTGGAACGGGAGGTGCGCGCCTACCTAGTATCTACCGGACTTGATGTTCGCATCGGTGTATTACACAGTACGAATGATAGAAAAGATAGCCTTGTATACGATGTGATGGATTTATTGCGACAAGAGATTATCGATAGATTCATTTTGAAGGTATTCAATCGTCGCATGATGAATCTCGATGATTTCGATATATCTGAACGAGGTTGTTTCTTAGCACGGGATTCCAATAAAGGGTGGGTAAAGACGTATGAACACTACATGACACATGCCGCAACGCGGTTGGCTGGTGTTACGCCACGTCAATGGATCCAACAAGAAATACAGTATTTTATTTCCTTTCTAAAGGATATCGGTCATGATCCGGTTCAAGAACCAGAGGTAAAGGAGTTTTTGTAACCACTTAAAGTATGTAGAAATAGATAGTATATATTGTATAATCATAAAACTTTCATAAAGTGCATGATTATAAGTGATTTTTTTCTCAGTATTTGCTATTATTTAAGATGAAGTATAAATGAAGTTAAGCGTATCGCATTTCATGAAAGAGGGGGTTACATGTTTATCAATCATACGAATCATCCGTCCCAGTATTGGTCGGATGCGCAGCTCGATGCAGGGCGTCAATATGGGGTGATTATGGACATGCCATTCCCTCAGATTGATCCGATGGCATCTTCGGCAGAGATTAGTCAGTTAGCGCAAGAATATGCAGCGCGCATCATCGCCTTGCATCCAACGGCGGTGCTCTGCCAAGGGGAATTCATTTATTGTCACGCCTTAGTGGAACGATTGCTCGCCGTCGGAATTACCGTTGTGGCAGCCACCAGTGAACGGGTGGTCGAGGAATCCTACGGGGATGGGGTGAACGAGAAAATCGTGAACTTTCAGTTCGTTCAGTTCCGCGAGTATTGTCGCTAATCCGTGTTGTGTTTTATAGGTAAGGAGTGAGCCTATGCAAGTAAATGCGATTTTGTTTGATGTGCAGTCCATTCAAAAGTACATCTTCGCGAACAATAAATTGAAGGCCAACGTAGGGGCTTCATATATTGTGGACCGATTATTTGAGAATGTGTTGTGCGATGAGGTTATTAAAAATATCGGAGTAGCGGCGGATACGACGTCTTGGCTAAGCCGTGGTGAAAGCCTTGCGGCATTGCCAACCCCTGTGTATGTGGCGTATATCGGCGGCGGTAATGCATTGGTGTTGATTGACGAAGCTCATGAAGCACTCGTTGCGGATATGATTAAACAGTTTACCACTCTCGTGTTGACGAAATATCCATCCCTCAAGGTGGGTGCTACATCGGGAACCATTACCCTTGATAAGGACAAGTTCTCTAGTGATTTAGGCATATTGTATTCACAACTTAAGACTAATCAATATACCCTACATCCGATTGTGACGCCAGCTAATACGGGCTTGACGACGATTTGTGATTTTAGCGGTGATGTGGCGGATACAACGGAGCAAATAGGCGAAAAACGCCTTGTGGCGACATCCTTTTCTGCTAAATTCAACGCTTTTGATGCGCCGAATAAACGATTGAGCCTCGACCTATTCGGTACAGAAGATACGGACTGGGTATTCCCATCTGAACTGGAAGACTTGGGCCAAAACCAATCCACAGACAATAGCAAAACGGGTATCAATGACATTGCTATCGTTCATATTGACGGTAACAATATGGGTGCACATTTCAGAGCCTGCAAAACATTGGAAGAACGCGCGCTTTGTCCAAACGAGTTCATGAAAAAAACATTGGCTAGCTTTAAGGCCACAGTAGAATGGATTATCGATCACTATGATGTGCTAGATGCAGAATTGGAATTGAAACCGAACATGATGCCAATTCGTCCTATCATCGTAGGTGGTGATGATATTACATTCATCTGTAATGCTCGTATTGCGGTGCAAACGTCACAATTCTTGATGCAACAATTATTGAGTGATGCTGATGGTATGTCCATTGCATCTTGTGCCGGTATTGCGGTCATTCCTACATCGTACCCATTCTTTAGAGGGTACGAAATGGCGGAACAGCTCTGTGATAGCGCCAAATCCAAGATGCGTGCATACAACGAATCCCATACCATTCTAGAATCCTGCTGGATGGACTTTGCTTTCTTGCACGGCGAAACAGCGCCAACATTGGAACAATTCTTTGCCAATGAATATAGCAGCTTAACAGGCAATATGCACTTTGGGCCATACCGCGTTTATGGCCGTACAGAATCCGTAGCCTCTGGTGATATAGAAGGCTTGCCTCAAGTATTGGATTGCACAGCTCAATTCAACGCCGGCAAGGTGATAGCTCATAACAAGGTGAAAGAATTGCGTTCCGTATTGCAAGATAATGAACATATGTGGACCGTATTCCTTGAACAATTGCGCAACACAGGGGCATCATTGCCGAACGTAGCCGGCTGGGAAGCTTTCACAGACAAACTATGGACCAAGATTGACGGCCACATGCGCACACCGTATACGGATGCCATTGAATTGATGGATTATGTATTGCCTGGATTGGAGTAAGTATATGTACACATTAACCATACAATTATTGTCGCCAACCATGCTGATGTCCGGCCAAGGCGACGTGAATACGGACAGCACCATCGTTCATGACCGTTACGGAATTCCTTTCATTCCGGCGAAACGGGTGCGCGGTGTGTTATATGAAAGCGCCCTCGAGGTGGCGGAAATGATGGAAACCGCTAAGATGACGGCGTTCACGACGGACGATGTGAAAGTCCTATTCAATCGTCTAGAAGGCGTTACGGATGAACCTAGATTGTCCATCTCAAATTTGACTATTTCAGATTATGACGTGGTATCTCGTGAATTGGCGCAACTAGAGGAACAATATCCAACAGTATTTACGAAGGACCGTGTTCTCGAAGAATACACATCCATGCGGTATTACACATCCATCGACCAAACGACGGGCACCGCTATGGAAGGGACCTTGCACAACTCTCGCGTGCTTAACAAAGGACTTACCTTCAAAGGCCACATCGATATAGAGGATATGACAGATACGGACCGCTATATTTTGAGCTGCGCCGTTCGCAATATGACGGGCATCGGCGGTAAGCGAAACCGTGGGTTCGGTCAAGTGGTATGCAAAATCGATGACAAAGCATTTGATGTAGATACAATAGGGGGTAAACTATGGAACAAGTAAATATTACGGTCACTATACAATCCCCAACGCTCATTGCCAATTCTTCTACGGCAGGCGTGTTGACCGCTACGCGCGGATCCATTGACGGACGCATCTTGCGCGGCCTATTTGCCACTCAGTTTATTAAATCTCATAACCTTGGCAAAACAGCGCATATGAATAAGGACTTTATGGATTTGTTCTACGGCGATTTACGTTTCGTGTCTGCCTATAAAGATACGGTGAAGGGTACATCATTCCCTGCGCCATTGAGCTTGCAAAAAAATAAGAATGCCGCTAAAGAAACCAAGTTTTTATCTAATACGGTGGTCGATTCATTTTATGCAAAACAAGAATACGATGTACCAGAAAAACAAAATCTACTTGGCTTTAAAGGCGTAAAGGGATTTATCGTACTAGACGGTACAGAGTGCAGCCCGGTTTCTGTGGAAACAGCAATCAAATTGCACATGTCTCGCTCATCTGAACAAGAACGTGTACAAGGCCGTAGCAGTGATGGCCGTACAGTTTTTAACTATGAATATTTAGAACCAAATCAAGTATTCGTTGGATCCGTGGTAGGTCCTAAAGAGGCTTTGGAATCCTTCGTTCGCGAATTCCCTAAGGATTTGGATTGCCATATCGGTCGTTCTCGCCGTACGGAATATGGTCACTGTACCGTTACGATTGGCGATATTACGCCTGTGCCAATGGCAACTAGTAAAGGCAATTCCGTATATGTACGTTTGCATACGCCATTGTTACTTGGCACGGAATCCCTTCACGATGTAGTGGGTCGTGCGATGGCATCTATTGGTTCCGACATTACCATCGGTGGTGTGTTCGCATCGTACCAAGAGGAACAAAACTTTAATAGCATCTGGGGTGTTCGTAGCAGTGCTGAATCAGCTGCTTCTGCAGGTAGTGTAGTAGAATTGGTGAAAGCCTCTGGCTGGTCTACTGATGATATAGCCGCATTGCAACATATCTTATATAACGGTATGGGCGCTCGCGTGCAAGAAGGGTATGGCCAAGGCCGCCTTTGGACACCATTGGAAGGTACGATGGTGCCATTAGGTAAGGCAAAAGCAGAAATACTTACGTCTTTACACAAACCAACGCGCCGTATTGCGAAGAAGGTATTGGAAAAACAAATCGTCTTGAATGCACGGTTACATGCTGCTCACGATGTGGATACCTATATTAAACGTACCATGGATGCTCGTGGTATTTCCAAGCATTTCGCTTCTGTGTTATTGGCTGAACTCGGTACAGATCATGCCACTGGCCATCGCCAATTGCAAGATTTTGTAGAGCAAACTAAGGCGGATAAAAAGGTGCTTGAAAAGAATTTGCGTGAATTCCAATTGGAACATGCATACACGAGCAGTGAAACGAAACGCGTTAATTTGATGGATTATATCATCGATTTTGATGCAAACCTGTTAGTGAATGCGTGCTTGTCTAAATCTGGCACAAGCGGTTCCTATTACCAAATTCCAACAGAACTCATCGATATGGTGGGCCTCGATGCAGCGAAATTAGCTGATACAGTAGCTTACGAATATTGGTTGTATTTCTTTAGACATATTAGAAAAGTTAAGTAAGGAGGACCGTCGTATGTTAAACTCTGCAAGTATTATAGGACGGTACACTCTGACTGGTACTGTCAAACTCATGAGCCCACTGATTATCCGTGCTGGCGTGAGCAATGATATATTGAACGATACGGTTGATGATATCGTGGTGACCTACCATGATGGGCAACCATTCATTCCTGGCACATCCTTGGCTGGTGTATTGCGTCAAGCCTTGCAAGGTCTTGTACCTGATGCGGAATTGGTACTATTCGGCTCTATCGACGATAAGGGAACTCAAAGTGCACTACAAATCAACGACATTCCTTTAGAAGATACGAATATTGTCGTACGTGACGGCATTCGCATTGATGATGTGCGTGGTGTAACCGTAGATGGCGCTAAATATGATTTCGAGGTGATTGAATCCGGTGCTACTGGTCAATTGCGTATCGATTGTGTTACCCGTCGTTGTCACGAACAACAAGGCGAGAAAATGGAAAAGGCCCTTGCTGCCTTGGCTAATGCCTTGCAACATGGCATCGCTATCGGTGCTCGTACGGTGAACGGTTTCGGCCGTGTTGCTTGTAAGGATATTGCCTTAGAGCACTATGACTTTACGAAACCAAAGCATGTAAAAGCGTGGTTAACTGGCAAATCTGGTGCCTCCGTAGCCATTCCTAAGCAAGCCCTCGTAGCTGACCGCGATTTAGTTATCAATATGGATGCGTATTTAGAAGATACGGTGCTTATTAAATCCATCTTTGAAGAAGCCTGGGGAGATAAATCTGTAACGCTTTTCGTTCCTGGTACATCCGTTAAAGGGGTATTGCGTCACCAATGTGGTCGTATCCTACAAGCTATCGGATCGAATGATGAACTCGTTAATACGCTCTTTGGATACAGTAATGACGATGATAAGGATAGCCGTAAGGGCCGTGTCATGGTCGATGAAATCTACTTTGATAAACAGTTCAATCAAGAGGAACAACCTCGTATCCGCGTGGATCGTTTCACCGGTGGTGCCATGAATGGCGCCTTGTTCCAAGACCATCCGGTGCGTAATACTAAGGGTGATGCTGTGACGTTCCCATTGCGCATGACCGTTAAGAACTGCAATGATGCGGAGGCCGGCCTTGTGATGCTTCTCGTGAAGGACCTCATGACGGGTCAAGTTACATTGGGCGCAAATCGTACAATCGGTTATGGCCGTGTGCAAGGCAAATCTGTTACCGTTCAGTATCATGGTGAAAGCTATACCATCGACGGCAACGGTAAGGTAACTGCTGGCGAGGCAGCTCATCTTGAAAACTTAGTGATTGCGTTGCAACAACGTATTAAAGAAACGGTAAACGGCTAAGGAGGTTGCTATGAGTAAAGAATTACAACGCCAAGAAGGCGTATATACGAAAACTAGCGGCACCTGTGGCGCCCTAGCAGATATGAATATCGCTTCTGTTGCGAAGGAACATATGCAACATGATGGCCTCGTCGTTATCTGGTCTGTGCACGAAGTAAAATGGGGCTATTACAAGAATGGTGCATTTCAATTCTCCGATGGTTCCACTGCTGTTGAACATGCCTATTTGCAAGAGATGCGCATCTTTAACGATACAGAAGAATTGCGCATTACCGTTCAAAATGGTTCCGTAGTATATCGCTACATTTCCGATGCATCTGGTGAAAGCGTATCCTACGTGGATTCCACATCTCGTATGATCGGTGAAAATGATGCGGGCTATGCACAATTGCATGACATTGACGGATTTACCCATTTGGTTGATACTGGACGTAAGCTTTCACAAATCATTCCTGTAACAGCTACAAAACAGTATTGTTATTTAACAACACGCAATTATATTGGTTATTTAAATAATCATCAAGCGAGCTATACCGATTATCGGTATGTGAGCATCGTAGACAAGGAGGCGTAGTATGGCTAAGAAAGCAAAGAATAAACATGCGGCTAGTGCCGCCTTCTTTCAACGTGTAAATGGTTCGGATTTTGATATCAAAAAGGCGACGGAGCCGCGCAGCGGTGGCCGTGGTGGTCAAGGTCGTTCCGGCGGTTACAATAATTCCTATGGTAATAGCGGGGCTAGAAGCAATGGCAATAGCAAATATCCGTCTACACCTGCCAGCGCATCGTACAATTTTGTGCGCTTGCCAAGTCACGTGATTCCTGCCGAATTCTATGACGGAAATTTTGAAGGCGTTACAAAGGACGTTATGGATGCATACCGCGACCATGTTACGCAAATGGGTACACATACTGGATATATTGACCTCACCATTACAACGGAAACACCATTATTCATTGGTGGTCCATCGAAACAAGAGGATACAACGCCTCTCGAATTTTACGGTGGTCAAAACAATCCAACCATCCCAGGCTCTAGCCTTAAGGGCATGGTAAAAGAAATCTTTAAAATCGTAACGGCTAGTAGCTTTAGACCGTACCAACGCGGTACAGGATTAGGCGATTTTGAAGATAGATACCTCTATTTCCGTGATATTGCAAGTGCTATCAAACCGCTTAAAGAGTATTATGCATCACGTATGATGAATCCTATAAAAAATGGTGCTGGTTTATCAACGCCTAAGGCAACGCCTGGTTTTATCATACAAACTGCGAATAATGAATATTATGCAGTTCCAAGTGTTGCAAAGAAAATTTACTATGAAGCTGAAAAGGAATTGGTAGCAAAACAACGAACACCATCTATTGATTGGACACATACATATGTTAATGTTCATGTTGGAGCAATGCGTAGTAAACGAACGTTTATGCGTATTACAAAACCATGCAATTTTGACAAACGCATTCCAATTCCTCAATCTTGTATTGAAAGCTACGCAGATGATAAGAATCGCGGCACATTAGATTTACTAGATAAGAAAACGGGTAAATCCGGCGAAGCGGCAAAAGAGTACACCCATTCTACAGATGTAAAATTCGTTGTACCTTGTTACTTTACGGAAAAGGATGGCGTAGTAGAACATTTTGGTCATGGACGATACTATCGTATTGCCTACGATTTAAAGATTAGTGATCATTTGCCAAATTCCTTGGAACGACATAATAATGGCGTAGATTTATGCGATAGCGTATTTGGTTACGGAGATAATTGGGCCGGTCGTGTGTCATTCTCCGATGCGCATGTACAAGGTACGCTTAAGATGTGTCCATCCGATTATCCACATCCATTGATGGGACCAAACCCAACATCGTTCCAGCTTTATTTAAACCAAGATGTAGATGACCATAATACGTATAATCACTGGGGCCATGAACATGCGTCCTTACGCGGTTATAAGATGTACTGGCACCAACCTCTTGAAAAAGCGAAGAACTGGACGCGTACAGTCGAAGAAAAAGAGATTAAAGGTACACGCAAAATCCGCCCTGTGGATAGAGGGGTTACTTTCACCAGTCGCATCCATTTTGAACGCCTTAGCGATGTAGAACTTGGTGCATTGCTCATGTCTCTTAATTTGGATAAATATTCTGGTGGACAACGTCGAACATACTACAAACTTGGGATGGGTAAATCCATTGGTTTCGGTAGCATTAAACTCAACACAGAGGTAACGATTTTTGACAACAATAGCCGTTACGCAGCCTTGTTTGAAAATGATGCGTGGAATACGGGCAAAAGCACAACGAAGAGCGAAGAGTATGTAAAGGCATTTACAACCTATCGTGATGATGTGCTCGGTGCCGATAAACCCGCGTACAATGCAATGCTCGACGATTTGTATATGATGATGGATTGGAATATTGCCAATGGTCCAAATGCGGCTAAGAAATGGACCGATGGTATATCCATGATGACCATTAAGAATAACAAAATGGATGAACGCATTAAATATCGCAGTAAACTCGATATGCCGAAATCCTTCATCGAAAAGTGGTCTAAATAATGCTAGGTACTGTAACATTAGCTCTTAAGGCTAAGAACTCATGCAAATTGCCTGAATTTCCAGGCCGATTCCTCCATGCGGCCGTATTTTCTCTCATTGGTTCCATCGATGAAGTAGCAGGTACGTATTGGCATGACTTATCAGGCATCAAACCTTTTACGATATCCTTGCAATATGGCAGAAAACGCCGTGATGCTACAATCCAAAAAGGGGATATGGTTTACTTACGGATCCGTGTGTGGCATCGTGAGTTGTGGTATATTCTCGAAGAGATACCGCAGCCACTATCTTTACAGATTGGACCACTTGAAGCGATGGCTGTAGATGTGCAATATGATGCACCCTTTGATCTTCCTTTATCGGTGGAGAATACTTTGACATTGGTAGAGCGTTGCCTTACAGGTAAGCCAACACAACGTGTAGAAATCGACTTTGTTACGCCTACATCGTTTAATGGTACTCATGGAGACATTACATTCCCTACGGCGGAGCTTATCTTTGCATCCTTCGTAGATAAATGGAATGCTGGCGATGAGGACCAAACATTAGATAAAGCACGTATTAAAGAACTGTGCGAACGTATCGTCCTAACCGATTGGAGAGGTCACACTAAACGGGTATACTTCGGCCGTGACCGAGGCCTTACCGGATTTGTGGGTGGCTTTACATTCAACCTGTCCAAGCTAAATGACGAAGAACGACAACTCATCACTATTCTGGCAACCTTTGGTCAACACTGCAGTGTAGGTCGATTGTCTAGTCAGGGACTGGGGCAAGTAAGGGTGACGTTGCATAGAAAATAACGGCTTCAAAGAAATCTACTGGTTATCGATTCTGATATCCAGTAGGTTTCTTTTAGTTCCTAGTTTTTTTGATTATCTCATTAGGTGAAAGCTACGTATAATGAAATCACAAGTTAAGCCTACGAGTTAGAGCATCATGTAGCATGGTCGTTTCCTCCGCGACCCATATCGTTACAGCGTAACGGTATACAATACACAGACCCTTTGATCGGAACCGCCCTTGTGGCGGATGCCATGGTGCTTTTAGCTGGTGGGCTTAATCTATTTTTATTTTGCTATAGTAGTTATGAAATTTGCATAGTAAAGAAGTCTGTTTATTACTGTAATAGAATCTCTTAAAAATAAATGAAAGGAAAAATGAATTAAATTGTTGACGTAAAATCTATAAACCCTTATAATAACTGTATCTTAAGAAAAATCATTTTCTTCCAGTATTTATCTATATCCATAGGCCTTGTGGATCAAATGGGAGCGTGTTTTTACCGTTTACGGTGTGAGGTTTTCCCAAAACCTATTTTTAAGCCCCATGAATACTGGCTTTGTAAGGCCTGCTGTTGCAACAGTACTTACCGCTTGCGGTATTGAAACACGTTTTAATTTTAGTATTCTTATTTAACATGATATGTTTGTTGCAACAGTACTTACCGCTTGCGGTATTGAAACCATTAGGTTGGCCAGCTCGAGTCAATAACTTCGCCGCTTTGTTGCAACAGTACTTACCGCTTGCGGTATTGAAACATATAATAAAAACTAAATTATTTAGAAGATGTGATGTTGCAACAGTACTTACCGCTTGCGGTATTGAAACCTAACCATGAGCTTGAATTCTTCAAATGCTTCACAAGACATAACACGTTGCAACAGTACTTACCGCTTGCGGTATTGAAACGAAATATAGCCTTTTACTAATGTCATGTTATTCATTTGAGTTGCAACAGTACTTACCGCTTGCGGTATTGAAACGTAGCAAGTGTAGCCTCCTTTTCACCGCGGAATGTTAGTTGCAACAGTACTTACCGCTTGCGGTATTGAAACTGAATTCCGGCCCCGAGAAGCCGGTTACTGCCTCCGAGGCCTTGCCCCAGTTGCAACAGTACTTACCGCTTGCGGTATTGAAACAAGAGTATCGTACTGCATATTGGGCATGGAAGGAGGGTTGCAACAGTACTTACCGCTTGCGGTATTGAAACTTTCATCTACCTCCAAGAAAGAAAGAAAAATCGGAGTGTTGTTGCAACAGTACTTACCGCTTGCGGTATTGAAACCATCTAAGGCAGCATTAACTAAACCTTGAGCTAACTTTGTTGCAACAGTACTTACCGCTTGCGGTATTGAAACTCTTTTTCAATTGTGTTGAACATAGCTTCGTCCAATACGTTGCAACAGTACTTACCGCTTGCGGTATTGAAACCTTCAAACTTCTCGCGCTCAGACTCAAAAACCATAAGTTGCAACAGTACTTACCGCTTGCGGTATTGAAACTTGCGGCGTTGCATGCAACCTTTGTCGTTCTCGTACTTCTTGTTGCAACAGTACTTACCGCTTGCGGTATTGAAACCTAACGCCTCGTGATTCGGGCGCTGAAGCTGGCTCAGGCAGTTGCAACAGTACTTACTGCTTGCGGTATTGAAACGAGAACTCACGGACTGCAATAAACATGTCCCCATAGACGTTGCAACAGTACCTACCGCTTGCGGTATTGAAACGGCATGTTAGAAGTATTTGTTTTTACAATTTCTCTGGTTACAACAGTACCTACCGTTTACGGTATTGAAACTTTGGCAACAAGAAGAATTTGTAACCATGATCTTTTGCCAGTTGCAACAGTACCTACCGTTTACGGTATTGAAACCAGATAGGATCATATGCTGTCCCAGGACCAGCTTTGGCCGTTGCAACAGTACCTACCGCTTGCGGTATTGAAACACTAGATATTCTGCAATATCAATTAGTTAATCTTTTTCTGGTTGCAACAGTACTTACCGTTTACGGTATTGAAACCCATCAAAATTGATTTCGTAGCACCCTTGCATTGTGAGGTTGTAACAGTACTTACCGCTTGCGGTATTGAAACTCGTCTAACTGAAATTGCCATGTCCACATTATTTAGATAGGATTAGTACCTATCACATCAAAATCATAATTATCATTTTAGAGCTGTTATAGAACAGCTCTTTTTTGATTCCTAGTAAAAGTTATTTTCGCTATATTTTTAATCTCCCTATAATGAACTCATAAGTTAAGCTCTCTGATTGTGACATCATGTGACATGATATATACCTCCATGATGAATACAAAATATAATAGATTTTTTATAAAAGGAATCCTTAGATAATGTACTGATGTTCTTTCAGTGGCTTAGCCTAATTATGTTGTTTGTATATAAAATAGGAGAGACTAGTATGCATCATATTACAATTAGCACTACAGGTATGTTTGATGAGATTCGCTCATCATTGGTTGCACCTGTAGAGAAAAAGGAAGTTCCAACATTTATATTTGCTTTGAATTTCTCTACTTATATAGATGAGTTCGATAGCAGCAAAAAATATGAACTAGAGGATCAAGATATTAAATTCGAGCGTAAACGGATTCGCGAATTTGTTAAAGCCGTTTGTAAAGATGAGGGCAAGCCTTTTGAAGAGTGTCGTAGTACATTGCTTTCTGCTTTGCCTGAATTTATTCGTTATGGCACCTACAATGGAGCGCCATTGTTATCAACACCACGAAATGGATCGTATGAGATTTATGCTATGTATAAAAGTGTTGAAGGTCGTAGATTAATATTTCAAGAACTTGGTTCTTCTAAGGAAAGAGCTCAATATGTATACGACCATATGTTACGTTATTTTATAACAAAACTGTTTTCTAATATGGGGAATTTTGGATATATATCAGATTCAATTAACATAGAAACGCCTTTATCGGTATATACTATACAGCAGACATTAGATAATGTAGTTAAGGATTATATTCCATTTGATAGAATCCAAGTATCATCTACCCCTACTCAGTATGTAATGAATAAGTCCAATCAAGTTTATTCTGAATTTCTTCTCATTGCCGATGCCTTGGGTGCTTACATGGTGCAAGAAATGAAGGGCGATACAGAATCTGAACAGTTAGTCTCTTTATCTAGCAACCTATTTTTCCGCGATATTTGTAAACCGATGTGCAGACTATTCATAGATTCTAGTGATGCTCATATATCGGTATATGATGAATGTAATTCTTGGGTGGATAATTTAATAGAGCAGTTTTGGTATAGCAAATACACTGCATTTCGTAATACACTACGTGAAGTACCACGGTGTGATGATGGGGTATTAGCATACGTGAAAGCTAGTACAGTGTTTCCATTAGTAGAAGCGGCTATTAAAAAGCTTTCGCTATCTAAGCTCGGTATTGAACTACATGCTAAGCAAGAGCAATATAAAGAATATCTAGATTTCTTGTTGGCCTATGATAAAGATGTAGATTCACTAATAGCAGAAATGCATTCATCAAACAATAGCTTGCAAACGTATATTTCTGGTTCAATTTTAGAATTGTATAATCAATCTCTATTCCCTAAATGCGATTGTCCTCCTAATATAAAAGGGAATCTTAATAGTGAAATATGTTGTCAGATATATTGTGCTATTGATTCATGTAAGCGTGCTATTAGGAAATATCATATGTATGAACGTGTTTTTCCTATCGTGGACTACCTAGATGCACTTGTAAGGAATATTGATATTCCTTCGACCGACTCTTGGGAGTATGAATATATATCAAAAGTATCTCGCATATCCAAGTGGTATAGAGCTTTAGCCTATGCTTTCACAGGTAGTAGCGAGGCTGAAAGTATTTTCAAAGAATTGATTCAAGCTCAGGAACAAGAACCATTAGTCGAGCATTGTGAATCAGAAGCATTTGTAGCGGATATAGCAGAACCAGTAAATGCATTTTCTTTAGATTTCTTGCATTATGCATTATTGCAATATTACGTGGAAACGAATAATCGTAAGAGCTATGAATTATATATTGAGACTATATATCCTTCTCTTTCCCAAAATCACTTTGATTTTATGAGTCAAATGCATACATTGCTAGGTAATATAGATGAGGCAGATTATGAAAATTATAATAATGGTCTATTCTGTCTATGGATTAAGGCGTTGTGGCACTTTTACTTAGATTGTATTGATGAAGCATTTGGCATACATTAGCATCATTATGGGATACGAACTATAACAATGAAATGTGTTTGTGGAATGCACATGATTTTACCGCTCATCAATTAATCCTCACGTATCTCGTTAAGTTTGCAGCTCATTTTGGTGATACAAATCGCATAGAAAAGTATCGAGAATATTTAGAGTATTATTTTGATTCTTATATATTCACGGATGGAGCTAGTCTTGGATATGATTGGAATGAACCGGAGTATTATATAATGGCTCAAGTTAATGAGCAATTAGGAAACCTTGAACTTGCTCAAGAGCAGTATGATAAAGCTTATGCTCTAGCTACTTATTCACAAGCTAAGTGGAAATTTTTTGAAGCTAAACATGGAAATCGTTGGGGGTTATTTACATATGTAGAACTTAATGGAGACAAACCTAATCTAGCTGAATGGCTTACAAGCTATTCACCAGCATTTTCTACAATCGATGAATATAAAAAGGTGTTAGCACCAATTATGAGCTATGTGTTTAATTGATTGCGGGCAATTTCATACTACAAACACAAAAAACTCTACCCTAGATCTCCTAAGGTAGAGTTTTCATCTATAAATCTCTATAATACGATGCTTATTGTATCGTATATTTGTTTGATATATAATTAACATAAGATAGTTGGACGAGGTTGGGCCTCTCTTCGTTATTGAAGGGAGGGGTAAGCCTATGAGTGATTATGAAATCATTATGCTCCTATTACAGGTGATGACCGTGGTTATTGCCTTTGGGGGCGTTAATAGCGCTTATTTGTCTAGGAAAAGACAAATAGCCCTTCGTTATCTTTTGATAATTCGATAACAGAAAGGCCATTTCTACATTACTATATAATTCAGAGATGAGCCTGACGTATCCACTCGTCTGACTATCTCCTTATATTATAACGACGGTTTCATTCATCGTCAAATATAGATGATCACAGTCATTATTGTTGGGATATTAATAGTGCTTATTCGCCCAGGTAAATAGAAATAGCCCTTCGTTACCTTAAAAATCGTTAACTAAGGACCATTTCTACATTTTATGTTTTCCGAGATGAGCCTGACGCAACTACTCGTCTGACTATCTTCTTATAGTATAACGATGGTTACGTTTATCGTCAAACACAGATGAACAAGTATGTCCTTGTTTATATTATTATATGTTCTGCCATTAAGTATGGAGGACATGAATTCTGAGCTGTTTTAAAACGGCTCTTTTTTTGTTCCTAGTTTTTTTGATTATCTCCCCATAGAGAATCTCCGTATAATGAACTCACAAGTTAAGTCCATTGGTTGTAAATCAGTAGCATGATATACCTCCTTTGAATAAGAAATAATAATAGACTCCTTTCTGATAGAACATGAATCGTGCAGATGGTGAGCTGGTTTCTTCCGATGGGCTTAGCCTAGTATGTTGTTTGTATTACATGAGTTATATGAGTTTTTATACACGGAGGTTCGTTATGGAACGATTTACTATTCAGAAAAATGATTTTTTATCCCATGATTGTACCGGTTACTTTCACCTATATTATGTAGGGTACGGACAACCAGGCAATCCGGATTATTTGAACACGTTGAAAAATATATTTGTTTCTACACATCCAGATACGTTGCGAGCCGCCTCTAGGCAAGCAGCAGCGTTAATGATACAGGATATTCCGCAGGTCATGGATGTTGAAGGTTTGGATACGGCCATTCTCATGGCGGTGCCACGGTCCAAGTCGGGCATGTGCAATTGGCAACTCGGGTTTAAGGCTGCTGTGCGGACTACTGTGAAAGCCCTACAGGCCGATAATTTATCCGTCATTGACGGTACGGATTGTATTTTCCGCCATACGAGTACCAAGATGACGCACTTGCGTAAGCCTGTGTCTAATTTTGAGAATACTGGTAGTGAGCCCTACCCAGGGATTACCAAGGATACTTGCGATATCCAGAACGAGTACATCAAGGGTAGAACGGTTATTTTAATCGATGATATTTATACAAAAACAGTCAATGTTGACGAAGATTGTATTCAAGCATTGTACGATGCTGGTGCAGCGCGCGTCGTTTTCTACGCCGTAGCCTACACCAATCGAAATGCGTATAAAAGAGGAGCATAATATGAACATTTCACCTATAGCTTTGAAAATTTGGGCTGTTCAACAAGCCACCAACCAGATCAAATCGAGAGCTAGCTTTCACAATACGTGGAAAACAGCCGATGAATTCCTCGCCATGATGGACGACATCCCTCACATTGATGAGGCGGTGCACAGCTTGTCCGTGGCGGCGGACGATATGGACTGGATGGATGGCGCCGTGTGCTGCTTTGATGCGGATTTTCCCATCGTGAACACCAGCGCACCCAATGGCGACCGGCCCTATCTCTTGTTCTACAAGGGCGACCTTAGCCTACTTGACGATTTGAACCGTAATGTGGCGGTCATCGGGTATACGACGCCTACCGATGAGCAGGTGGCTCGTGAAAGCAAGATTGTTGAGCAATTAGTCCATTACAATCAGCATATCGTGAGTGGTCTCGCTAAGGGTTGCGATGGTATTGCCCATACGGTATGCATGGATTGTGGTGGAAAAACTATTGCCATTTTGCCATCACCTTTGAATTCCATATTCCCGGCTGCTCATCGTGATATGGCGCAGCGCATCGTTGAAACGGGGGGCCTCATCATTACCGAGTATTGCGACGAACCGCATAGCCGTCATGAAGCCATCAACCGCTTTGTAGAACGAGATCGATTGCAAGCTTTATTTGCTAAGGCGGTCATCCTCATTGCTAGCTATGAAGGTCGTGATGGGGATAGCGGTTCCCGTCATGCGATGGCAAAGGCTAGCAAATATGGTCATATGGCATGTGCCATGTATAATGCTGCCACCGATGACAATGCACGGGATATGAAGTTAAATCGTAGCTTATTAGCATCGCAACAAGCGCGACAACTTGTGGTGGCGAAGGGAAAAGCAGATACATTGGCAGTCACTGTCGAGGATATCGTTCAGCTCGTGAACCCATCATTGGAACTGGCAGATACACTATTTTAAATTCGGTAGTAGGTATCTTGGTGATTACAGTACTATTACAGTACATTTAGAAACAATAGGTATAGTTTGATAGAGGAGGTTCTATGTTTCACATCGTCGATGTAGATAATACATTAGTGTTTACCAATCAATTAAATACAGCCGGTTATGTGTACGCCTTGGCCCAGGTGGGACTAGAACCACGTACTGTTATACCGGACCGCATTACGCGGGATGTGGTGCGCAGCTGGTATCCACAGCTCACAGACCAAGAATTAGGATTTATCACATCCCATAAGCAAGCTTATGTGCGCACCCATTTGGAACAAACCACGCTTAACCTTGCAATGGCGCATTTACTGATTACCCAAGGTAGCGAGTATTGCGCTTTGTGGACCGCCGCTGATCCAGAACGAGTGCGGTTGCTGTTGAACTTTCACAATGTGACGGATTACAAGGCCATCCGGTTTAGCGATAAGTCCGTCGGAGATGTGGTTCACGCTATTCAAGATTTTTGCGCACTATTTCAATGTGGGCCACAGGATTTATGTTTTTATGATGATGACCCCGCCGTAATTCAGCGATTGCTAGATTACGGCGTATACGTCATGGCTGCGTAGGTAAGGAGGAAATACTATGCGTCACATTACGATTAGCACAACGGGCATATTTAATGCTATCCGGCCGTCCTTGTTCCCGCCGATAGAGGGGAAGGAAATGACGACGTTTTTACTTGGCTTGGATTTTAATACAGGCGGGATCATCTCATTTTATGATGAGGAGCAAGATGATGTGGTTGTCAATGGTCCTCATGTTGAGCTGGAACGGCAGCGGATTCGCGCGTTCGTCAAGGCTGTATGTGAGGAGATGGGCAAGCCCTTTGAGGAGTGTCGCAGTGCGTTCTTGTTTTCTTTGCCCGAATTTATCCGCTATGGTACGTATAACGGACAGCCTCTATTAGAAAAACCCCGTACGGGTGAGTATGAGGTGTATGTCTTGTATAAAAGCCACAGAGGTCGCAAGTTATTATTTCAAAAGGGCCGCCCACCTAAGGATGAGGCGCAATATGTATTTGATAACATGCTACGCCATTTCATAACGGCCTTGTTTTCCGATGAGGGGACGTATGGCTATTTAGCTGACGTTAAGCATATAGAAACGCCCCTATCCCTTGGCGTGTTGCAACAGGCTTTAGAGGACATATGGTCTGCGGACGAAGATATATTCAGTGAAGGGGTTGATGCCTTTTCGGTACCGAATCACTACGTGATGACCGAGCCTACACAGGTTCATTCTGAATTTTTACTCCTTGCCGATGCGCTTGGTGCCTATATGGTGCAGGCTATGGACGGAGAAACGGAATTGGACGCGCTCAAGACCTTGTCGAAGGATGTATTGTTACAACATATTTGTGAGTCCATGTATAAAATGTACATGGCGCCTTCTGAAGAGTCAGCTATTGACGTCTATGATGATTGTGAACGCTGGCTTAATCCGTTGATTCGGCAATGTTGGAATAGCCAATATACGATGGTCCGTCGTACCTTAAAGCAGGTGCCTACTTATGATGATGGTGTGCTTGGTTATGTGAAAGAACAGAAGGTATTTCCTCTTGTGGCACACGTGATTCGGGAACTTTCAACAGAGAATCTGGGCGTCGAATTGCATCCAAAGGTGCATCAGTATAAGCAGTATTTGGATGTCCTCGTTCCTTATGCAGACCGCGTGGAGGACCTGTATCGCAAACGCTATGTTGGGGTGGGCGATGAGATCTTGTCCGTCATGGATGAATCCAATCCGTTTGGTCTAGGTGATTCGGCTGACGTAGATAATCCGTTTGGGTTTACTGACCCCTTTGGCATGAATAAAGCGGATGATATGCCGCCGGTCGATGTGGAATTATGTTGCCACGTGTATTGTGCACTGGATGCGTGTCAGCGTGCCATACGAGGCGAGCGCATGTACCACAATGTGATTCCTATCGTGAATTTCCTAGATGATTTGGTCGCTCATGCAGATATTCCTTCGTCGGATTCGTGGCAGTACGAGTATATGTTGAAAGTAGGTCGTCTGTCCAAGTGGTATCGGGCGCTAGCCTATGCTTTCACAGGGCGTAGTGAGGCTGAAAGTCTATTCAAAGAGTTGATTCAGGCTCAGGAAAAGGATCCATTAGAGTATGAAAGTTATTCGGATGCATTCATTAATAACTTGGCAAATCCGTCGAGTGCCTTTGACCTTGACTATTTGCAACTTGCGTTATTGCATTTTTATGTAGAAACGGACAATCGCGTTGGTTATGAGCGCTATATTGAAACTGTGTATCCACCGCTCTTCTCCATGCGTTTTGACTGGATTAGCCAGATGCATGTGCTCTTAAATGAGAATGGTCATGAGACGGAAGATGAGTATACAGAGGGCAATCACTATTGGAACTATACGAATGCGGTGTTCTTGTTGTGGCTCAAGGCCGTATGGCACTTTCACCTAGATCACATGGACCAATCGTGCTGGGACGAACTTGGCACCTTGTGGGATGCGACCTATGACAATCCAAACTATGCGCGCCATACGCAGGACCATTACGCGTACCTCGAATGTGTCAAATACATGGTGAAATTGGCCGTCCATTTTGGCGACATTCGACGGGCCGAGATGTACAAGCGGAATTTACAAACCCTCATCGATGAGGAGTATAAATTTGGCTGGGCCGGTACCGCATTAGGATATCCATGGAATGCATCGGATTATAGTATTATGGCTCAGATTAATGAAAGCCTTGGCAAATTAGACCTTGCGAAGGAGCAATATGATAAGGCTTATGCCTTGGTGAGCTTGCCCAAGACAAATGGCGCTACTTTGAAGGCAAACATGGTAACATCTGGGACTTACCAATTGCCGTAGACCCAGAGGCGACACAACCTACACTAACCGAATGGTTAACAAACTATACACCGAAATTCTCTACCATTGACGAGTACAAGAAGGCACTGGTGTCTTGGAGGAGCTATGTATTTCACTAAATAATATTGTTTGAATAGTATATATGCATGAACATAGCCAGTATCTTTGAAGAGAGGTACTGGCTATATTTATGGATTATATACATTGACTATTGCATTGAAATTTGTGTTGTGTTAAAACAGTTTTAAACATGTTGTGTAGAAAGGCGATACATATGAAACAGTATTTAAAACAATTTGCTACATCAAGATGGTTTGATTTAATCGGCGTGGCACTCGTAGTTGGCATTGCAATCTCTGCGGGTATCTTAATTCTCGACTTGAGAAATTTGTAGATTGGGGACCATGGACTGCGTTAGTTCCATTTGGTCTTATTTCTGTTATCAATGTTGGTATTTCCATGTTGTCTACACGATTTACTGGCCAATTGAACAAATGGGGTAACTACCTTGGCATTGTTAATACTGTGTTATCAGGTGCAATTGATTTCATTCTTGGTAATAAAAGTCGCGATTATTACATATCCTGTTACCTTTATTATTTATACATTTGCTATAAAAAAATGGAAAGCATCGCATGATGGGATTCCTAATACGATGAGTTCATCACAAAAACGATGGGTAGGATCTATGATTACTGTGATGGCTTTTATTTTTTCTATTATAGCTAACTTTATAGGGTTTAGCGGTCATATTAATTTCTTATCGATTCTTACAACGATTGTATTTGCCTTATCTCTCATTGCTAATCTATTTAACGCTCTAAAATTAAATACGCAATGGCCATTTTGGATGGTCTATAATATCGTTCAGCTTCTAAAAGCATTCACTCAAGGAAATTTTGCCAATGTTGGTAAATATGTATTTTATATTCTTAATGCCATTGGTGCATTGCTAGTTTGGAATGATAAAGAAGCGAAATAAACATTTTGCTTATATTCAGATTTATAGCCAGTATCTCGACAATGAGGTACTGGCTATTTTATGTATAGACAGGCTATAATGTTTATAAAATAAAAGCTTGATGAGGTGCATAGATTGGGGAGTAGCATTGATGGTTATTGAAATTACTAAAAAGCATATTATTGTGGCTATTACATGTTTAGCAATTGGTGTTGCTATAGGTGTTGGTACAGTTATGTTGGTCAATCACGAATCAAAGAATATGGGCCAAACGGAGACAACGAGCGCACAAGTAAAGCCAGTTGAGGCACCAAGACAGGAAACGTCAACACCGACAAATCAAGCTAATACTAACTCGATAGATGTGTTTACGTATCGTAATGCCCGATTCGGCTTTTCTGTTCGTTATCCTAGTACATGGGTAAAGGGGCAGGAACCGACTAATGGTGATGGGTGTGTTATATCACCTCAAGATGGAACTATTGAAGTTACCGTATCTGGTTCGAATAATACACTTAATGAAACAACACAAGCAGCTTATTATCGGACTCTTAATGTAGCCAAGCAACGAGGTATACCTGGATTTCATACCGTCAGTGATGATTGGTATGTCGTAACGTATACTGATGGTACATTTATTTATTATGTGAAAGGTTTTGTTGGTGCTGGTTCTGAAAATAAATTGCATATTAAGTATTTACAATCAAAGAAAGATCAATATCAAGATGTAGTACAACAATTAGAAAATGGATTTAACCATGGAAATTTAGATGCAGGGCACTAACTGATGATATAACTATAATCTATATGTTTAAGAGGTGAGTCTATTGAAATATATGCTTGTAAAATTCTTATTGAGTTCTATTCTTATCATTGGTTGTATGGGACAAACTGCGTTTGCCAAAACTGATGATGCAGGTGTTTTAGCCGGATTAGAATCTAATTCGGATATGTACTCTTATTTGAATCATTACCATTATTCTTTATGGCTAGCAGATCATCGTTATTCTAGTCATGATATGTACATCTCTGCGGACCAATCAGTTATTATTTCATTATGGGATTATAGCACACCACCAAGTATGATATATATTACAAAATCAGGATATGCTACCAATAAAGGGGCCATGGTAGGTATGACGCGTAGTGAAGTGGAATCTCTTTATGGACCGCTTCTTGAGGATACTGAATGGGGCCGTCCGGCAGAGCCATATGGCGACATCTACCATGGTTATGATACATATACAGGGTACTATGTGGGCGAATACGTAGGTTATCACAATGAAGGCTTATCTTTTGTGTTCAATAAGTATACAAATCGAGTCGTATTGATTCGGTACCAACGTGATCGACATGGAAATAGTAATGTATTGAGTGATGTAAAAGAATATAACTTACTACCTTATTTACTATAGTGAATAGTATAATGTAGATATGAAAAGAAACCTCTACCTAGAATTTTTAGGTAGAGGTTTATCTATAAATCGGTATAATACGATGCTTATTGTTTCGTATGTTTGTTTGCTATATAATAAGCCTAAGATAGTTAGACGAGGTTGGGCCTCTCTTCGTTATTGAAGGGAGGGGTAAGCCTATGAGTGATTATGAAATCATTATGCTTCTATTACAGGTGATGACTGTTGTTATCGCTTTTGGAGCACTGATAGCGCTTATTTGCCTTACAAAAAGCAAATAGCCCTCCGTTACCGCTTGGTAGCTAGATAAACGAAAAGGCCATTTCCTAAGTAAATTAATTTTCGAGATGAGCCTGACGTTACGACTCGTCTAGCTATCTTCTTATATTATAATAAGGTTATGATATATCGTCAAATTAAGATGAATGAGCGAGTGAGGTATAGTGTTTCTAACTATAATCTCTAAGAGGAGTGTTTTATGTTAAAACGTATTTTTATAATGTTAGCAGTAGCGCTAGCTTTCACCATACCTAGCCAAGCTATATCGATACAGGAACTCAAGTCATCACCGCAGTTTAAGGTGATTTATGAGGTAACGCCTGATGGTCCTAATGCGGATGAGCATACTACGTGGTATTTAGATACGCGTTCCATAGAGGTATTAGAGTATGCACCACCTATGTATAAAAATTAAAGCTACGGTATACAATGCGTACCAATCACCGCGGAAAACATGTTATTTTATAGTGATTCCTGGATTGTATCCTATGACACTCGTTTGTCGCTGGCAAGTCAGGTATATCATGCAAAACAAGCCGGGTGCTTCGTTGACGACGGTTATTGATGCGGCACAAACGAAAAACAGGCATGGTGGGGAACTGAGGAACCATTAGGCGTATTCTCTTTTGATGGTCAGTCGTTGCCGATTCAGGTGAAAGCCTCTACGCGTGCTATTTTGCGCATGGCTCCGAATACGACGCGTTATGATATAGCGGATACTTTATTCTATGAAGCGTATCGGATGCATTTTGAAGATGTGGTGGTGAAATGAGGCGGATGATGAAAGTATTATATATAACAATGGCATTGGTACTGTCTTGTGTGGTGCCCAGCATATAGCATGTCTATGCAGGAATTACAAAATATTAGCCACTATGAAATGCTTCATGGATTTGGTGAAAGTGGCAATGGTGATGGCACCTATATAGATAAGGATTCCATCAAGGCCTCTAACGGGCCGAATGGAACAAAGCAAATTACCATCACACAGTATGTGCTCATGCCTGCTGGTGACACGATTCAGGAAAAGCAGGTTCTTTACACCTTTGATACAAAGCAGTCCTTTGCCAATTTAATTAAGAAATTGGATGCCCATCAATTAGCATCGTATAAAGATCTATGGTTGTCTAAACAAAAGAATTCAGGAATTTCATCTACTATTATTGATTTTAAAGTGTTCCATGTAGATGGAAACCGATATGATGCACAAAGCGAAGCGAGAGATAGACGGATGGCATCGGCCCCTGTAGACTTTGGCTTTGCAGGATACCTCTTGGCAAACCGCTTGTATGAACGTGTATATGGCGTACAATTTGACGATGTAGCTGGAAAGTAGGAGGCGTTTAGCATGGCAAGTACAGTTATCGATAGCAAGGTGTTTGGTGCTTTGTTTAGCACTGATGAAATGAGACATGTATTTAGTGATCTAAATCTCGTACAAAAATGGTTAGATACCGAGGCCGCTCTAGCAAAGGCACAAGGCGAGATCGGTGTGATTCCTAAGACTCAGGCCGACGATATCGTTAAGTATGCCGATGCGAAGGCTCTTAATATTGACGAGATTGGCGAGTTTTATAAATCCTCTATTACGATTGTTCCATTGTTGAAAGCTTTCAAAGAAATCCTGCCAGACAATGCGGGCGAATATGTTCACTGGGGCGCTACCAGCCAAGATATCGTTGATACCGGTCTTATTTTGCAGGAAAAAGAAGCATATCACATTATTTTGCGAGATATGAAGGTATGCCAACAACATGTGCTCAATCTTGTAAAGAAATATAAAGATACAATCATGTGTGGTCGTACTCATGTTATCCATGCGTTGCCAATCACGTTGGGCTATAAAGTTGCTGTGTGGGCTGATGAACTGGGCCGAGATATTCAACGATTGGAAGAAATTGCAAAACGCGTATTTGTCGGCCAAATGTCTGGCGCCGTAGGTACGTTGGCATCACAACCCGAAAGGGGTTAGAAACACAAAGGCGGATGATGGAAATTCTTGGGTTAGAGCAACCAACAATTTCTTGGCATGTTGCTCGTGATAGCCAAGCAGAATTTGCCAGCACATTAGCGATTTGTGCCGGTACATTAGGTCGTATTGCTCATGAAATTTTAAGTCTACAACGTACAGAAATCCTTGAGTTAGAAGAACCGTTCTTCATGGGGAAAGTGGGCTCCTCTACGATGCCTCACAAACGGAACCCTCAAGTATTAGAAAACATCATCGCCGTTTGTCGCAGTGTTCGTACTATTGCTCCTGGCATTGCAGAAGCGATGATTTGTGAAAACGAACGCGACTGGGGCTGTCTATTAACAGAATGGGAATCCATTCCAAGAGCGTGTGAACTATTGGCTGCTGCTTTGGAAAAATCTAAAGACGTACTAGAACATCTTATTGTCTATCCAAAACATATGGAACAAAATCTATATAAACTACGAGGTCTTATGATGAGTGAATGTATCATGATGCATTTGGCACCTCGTTTGGGCCGTATGACTGCGCATTCCATCGTTTACCGTACATGCATGAAAGCCTATGAAGAAGAAGCCCAAATGAAAGATGCTTTGATGGCTGAGCCAGAAGTTACAGAAGCTTTCACAGAAGCAGAAATCGACTATATGCTAGATCCTCATAACTACCTTGGACTAGCCGTTCAATTTGCGGACCGGGTACTACAAAAATATAAATAAATCACTATTCTATGAATACTAAAAAAAGCCCGTCTTAAGACGGGCTTTTTCTATATATTTATCCATATATTTCTATTATTACTTCTTTATTCTACCGTATATTAGTTCGTTCTATAATAGACTTAGGATAGTTGGACGAGGTTGGGCCTCTCTTCGTCATCGAAGGAAGGGATAAGCCTATGAGTGGTTATGAAATAATCATGCTCTTATTACAGGTAATAACTGTCGTTATTGCCTTTTGGGCATTAATAGCTCTTATTTGTCTCACAAAAGACAAATAGCCCTTTATTTCTACTATACACAAAACTTATACATACTAAAATATAAAAATTATTAATAATAGGCAAAGTCTTGTTTGCATAGTATACTTATGCTAACAAGGTTGTGCTTATTTTGTTGTAATGGGAGAGAAAAAGAGAGGGGTTTATGTTACGTAAAAGTATAATTATGATGTTACTAGCAACTGCTTTCACCATAAATGTAAGTGCTGTACAGATCGAAGTACCAGCCGGACAGCCGCCTATGCCAGGGGCAGATGCGAGCATTCCTGCTAATGCGTATGAGAATTATCGGGCCGATAGCTTGAGTAATGTAGGGGCTAGTGATGTTATAAAGTTACATTCTGAATCTAAGAAGCGTATGGAAATGTATATAACTGACTGGGGACTAACACGAGATGAAGTCAATCAGATAGCAAGCGATTCTGAAAAGCTGATGGACTTAATTGTTAATGAGACTGCAGTTGTGTTGTTGCATGATGATCGTAATAACATCCGAGCATCTGTCCCTGGACTACTATTAGCAAGTAAATATTACCCAAAACGCAGTGATGGTGAACGTTTATCTATTGTAAGAGAGAATTCCATATTTTTTGCGATCGGTACGAAACCAAATTATGATGATGCATTAGGTAAACTAAAATCAGAGCGAAAAGGGGAGTTCATATATCCTGGCATTTCACATGGTAAATGGGCTATTGATACAGAATCTTTTGGTGAGAATACGCCTGCTATGGTTGCTGTAGTTGGTTTAGATAATCAACCAAATCAAGAATATATGATAGGCCTTAGCTACAAAAATCAGCCTGTTACCAATAAGCTCGAGCGCGTTATGAGTAATTATGTAATTCCATCGATTCGTTCTTTAGATGACTTGGATCATTATAGTGAAAGTATCAGCTGGGATAATCTCATGTATCGCATTCCTAAAGGGCTTAAACTAACAGCACAGAAATCATTAAAGGATTCTGCCGAAATAAGAGACTATAGTGGCTTAGGGATGCGACTTGTTGTGGCCAAGAAACCTGTAAAAAGTAGATGATAAATATATTTACTCTTTTATTAATGAAATTTCGGAGGTAAAGCCAGAAAGCCAAATTATAGGTGATGCACCTATTCAGTCAGCATCTGTTTGGAATAATGGTGTGCCTAGTCTTTTGGTAGATAACTATCAACCAGGTAAAAAATCTTTAATGTATCGATTCTTACGCGATGACAAGAATATATACATTATGAGTTTAGTTTATACCGACGGGGCTGTGCCATATTCTCATATTCAGCAGCGTAATACAGTAGAATATTCTGACTTTGCAAATATTGAAACATTGAGGAATAAAGTAATCCGCATGCAAAGTCGAGAAAAGATGTAATACAGTTGTGTGTATATAGTTTGTAAATTTTAAGAGGGTTTTAGTGTAAAATTGAAAGTAAGTTATATACTATTGTGTCCGCATGAGAGGAGACCATTATGTCTAAAAAGAAGATTATTATTGCTGCATTAGTAGCCATTGTGGCCATTGCTCTAGGTTGGTATTTCTTGTATTTCACAAAAACACCTGTCTATTCTTTGAATCTTGCTCGTGAAGCCGTAGAAAAGCACGATGTGAATGCTTTCAAAAAACATGTCGATGTAGATTCTATTATCGGTTCTGGCTATGATGATGTTGTGGCTATGCAATTGGAAGATCCTGAAATTAAGGATAACCCACTTAAAGGCCTTGCTGAGGTGATGTTCCAAGGTTTGAAACCTAAGATTGTGCCTATTTTGAGTAATGAAATTTACAGTGCCATTGCAAAGCAACCTGAAAGTTCAGACCAAAATGCTCGCGAAAAACAAGCCGCTGATGACATGAAAGAAAAAACAGGTATTAAAGATCTTGAGTTCAAAAGCATTGGTTCTGCCACTGTTGATGGTAATAGCGCCGTTGTGCCTGTTACATTTAACTCTAAAGAACTTAACCAAGACGTAACGTTTAACCTTGCTATGAAAAAACTTGATGATGGCACATGGCAAGCCGTTAAAATCAACAACTTTAAAGAATTCCTTGCCCTTGTAGAACAACATGAAAAACAAGGTAAGGCAAAATAAGAATACGCGTTATATTAGGTAATTTGAAATAGCTACATAAAACTAAATAGAATACAAACAGCCAGTACTGTGATTACGGTACTGGCTGTTTTGTTTGTGTATCTTAAGATAGTAGATTAGTTGTATTTAGTTTTCTAGTTAGCGATTCTCTGGAAACACAACATGTTGCTGTAGTTTAAATTCAGGATTATTCGTAGAATCAAAGAACTCAATCATATTCCGTAATTTTTGGACTTCATCAGCACTTAAAAATTTTGGATAAAAGATGATATAGATAAAATGATAGGTACCATCATAGGATTCAAAGTTTAGGATGTGATTATCCCTATACGGTTCATAGCTGTGTATGGAGAGCCCAGGAATATTGTTATTCCATACAACAGAGTAATTTATATAATCTGGTGTTGGGTGGTACCGGTACATATCCCAGAATGAACGTAACTCTCTGTTAAAATTGTAATGACCATTAATAATAGGATTGCCAGCATACGGATTCTTAGCGGGATTGATAGTAGAAATGAAAAAGGTTATGGTGCCCTTTTTGTAATATCTAATATCTTGATATTCGTCCTTGCTTTCACCATCGAATATGGCATCCTTAGGTACGCGATACTGTATGCCGTTTAGATTTTCTATGCGTGAATATTCATTCAACTCATTGAGGTTTTTCATCGATGGAAGCACGTAATTGGCGAGTAGATTGTCAGTAGGCACCTTATTCAACACCGGTTTATTATCAAAATAGGCGATACCTGCGTGATATAGAGGATACCGTATGGCAAAGCCCATATGTTTAAAGTTGATGGTATCCACGGTCATCGTCGTTTTTTGACCATTTTTGAGGTAAGGCATTTTCATGCTGTCCCAAGTACTATAGGTAACGGTAGGGATATGAAAATACAGTCGCCTTTATATCAGAAATATGCTTTTCTAGATTCTTCTTTGCTTTATCTTGTAAGAACTTACGAACGTCCTTGTCTGTTAGTTTTTCATAGGCAATTTTAGTGTTGCGCCAATCCTGATCTTTGTAATCTGCATAGTCGATTTCTAGATTAAGATTGCCATTATCAGTTATAACGCGATAATCCTCTATGGTGCGATCTGGATTTTTATACCGGCCAATATTATATTCGCTCTTTATGCCTGCTACGGGGAATGAAAGCCGGATTTGGCTGTATCGATTGTGAACGGAAATCACTGTATTGTGATAATGCTCGCCACGATATATGGAGGCCTCTTTGGCATAGGCTAGCTCATTTCTACTAATACCGTTGGCTTTATCGGTGCTCTTTAACGTTTCTACATAATTGGCCACATCCTGTTCAATGGTTTGGTTTGTGGCTTGATAATTTATATACGCATCCTTTGGAATTTTCGCATCCGCACCAGGAATATTGACGTCGATGGCCTCTGCTGGTGACAGTACAGTACTCATGATGAAAGCACCTATTAATAGTGGTAATTTTTGCATGGTAACCTCTCCTGGTTATATCATCTCTTTTATAGGAGCTATAACAATACATAGATTCTCTTTATTAAGTATAATTATATAACTTTCTCATAGTTTAAGCAGTAATGAGTTCTTATGTCATAATGCGCAAAATTTTACGCATACTTCCGTTTATACTAAAGGTGTAAATAGCGTTAGCTTTCATCAAGATTAGTAAGATAAAAGGGGGATGTCCTATGAATCAAGGTTTAGTGCGCCAAATTAATGATATCGTTAGACCCTATCGCAAAGCGCGGATGGGTATGCTCATCGTGATTAGTGATCCTGTTGGTCAACGTGGTCCGACGCCGCCGTTGACATGGCACTATATGATCGGTCGAAATTGGTATAAGCATACGATTCATGGCACGACGTCTGTGAATGGCGTACATGGACAGCAGCCTGTGGAGATGACCTTGTTTGCATGGCCTGAGGATAGGATTGTAGATTGGCACAGTGTGGGTGGTTGGCACACGCAGCAATATGGGTATTCTTGCGTGCTCTGTGTATCGCCTACGGGGCACACCAAGATGCTTCGGTATGATCATGGTAAGATGCGGTATGGCGATGATTTAGGACTTTGGGACCCTCAGCAGATTGAGACCTATGGCAGCACTGTTTTAGGTGAAAGCTATGCTTGTACGGGCATTGACGCTGATTATCGGCGTATGCAATTCCCTGAGTTTAATCGTCAAGATGGCACTCATTTTGGTGCTTTATCTGATTATATTGGCAGTGAATATATTTTACTATTCCCAAAAACGCGTATTGAGTTAGTACGTAGAGGAATATGGCGCCATTCAATTGAAGACCTCGCCAATATATGCAATGTACCAGTTGATATAGTGGAACAAACCTATCTCGATACGCCTGATGATCCAACGGAATATAGGGAAACCTTTTATGCTCTGTATGTGCGAAAATCAAGATTACAAGAAGTATTTGGCGTTTTTAAACGGATCCTTATGACTAGAGCAATTCCTTGGATGCTTTGCATCACACCAAGAGGGTATATGTATCATATTTCTCCATGTACTAATAGTGATACGGGGCTAACAACAAGCACCTCACCTAACATTGCATATGACCCACATGCCGATGAATTTTTGGCCCTTCTCGCTAAAGATAGATGGGAACTATGTGGTAACTATGGACTATTTTCACTCGATACATATAAATCATTTATGGAAACACAAGATTGTTACATCAAAACGATTGTGCCAGACCCAGAATTTACCTATTGTCCTCCATCAGTTTTGACCGTCATAGCAGGGCACAATATGATTCAGAACTTGCTGAAAACACCGTGCGTATGGGCATAAAAAGAGCATATATATCGTCAAATACGAATAAACCATAAAACAATAGGCACAGTGCTTCTTAGTATAGTATACTTATACTAAGAAGTATTGTGCTTATTTTATGTTGAGAGAAGAGGGATAAAGTATGATGCGGCGTAGTTTATTTATGATGGCGATGGCAGTAGCTTTTACTATGAATGTTAATGCCGTAGAGATTGAGGTGCCGGCAGGACAACCTCCTGTACCTGGTGCAGACAGGAAAATTTCTGCAAATGCCTATGAAAATTATTCACATATCAATGAGCCGGCTGTTAAGGAGGTAGACGCATATGTGGCGTATGTTAAGTCTCATCCGAGAACCTCAGATTCATTGATAGCAAAAATTAATCAAGAGAAACCTGGATATGATAAAGCTGTTAGATTAGCAGAGTTTTCACAATCTACTGTTGTTTTGGTGCATGACAAAGCCAATGCGATTCGTTTCTCTGTGCCTGATGTTAGTATTCGAGGTGATGTAATTACGTCGAATACAGAAAAAGGACCATTATATGCTGTTCGGAGCCTTACTGGATTTTTGCTTGTAGGTCCTCCTCATAGTAAGCAAATAAAGGGTTATGAGCATGGAAAGTATACATATGACAATTTAAAACAGGCTTCTTGGAAACTTGTGTCGGATCCTAAAGAACATGTGATGTATACTGAATTCACTCCGTTTAATTCCAACCATACGTATGGCATTACATATGGCCGTTCTGTGACGAAGAATGATCCATTCCAAAATCAACCTGCTGAAGTAGTCATGAGCAATTATATTATTCCATCAATTGAATCGATTGCGGGATTAGATTCTTATTCTAAGACTGAAAGATGGGGTAATTTTACGTATCGTATTCCTAAAACTGCTAAATTGATCAGTCAAACTGTAGAAGAAGGTCGGTATGAGGTGCGAACCTATGAAGATAAGGGAATCACGATTCGTGTTATACGTCATATATTTAAGAAAGATCATATAGATCGTTCTAGCGCCACACCTCAAATACTGTGGTTTTTGGATAAATATGGCGACCTTGATTTACCTACCCAATATGCTACCGTATGGAACAACGGCTTGCCAGGATTCTTAATTGATCGTCAAATAAACAAAGGTAACTCATACTTGAGACACTATACAAAAGATTCAGTATATGCTTATAGTTATCGAATTCTTTATGATGAAAGTATATCCTCATATAATCATAAACAACTGAGAGATATAATAGAATATGTAGGCTTTGATAATACAAGCACACTTCAAAAGGAACCTCAATGGAGAGTACATAGAAACTATAAGAAGCAGTTAGAAGCAAATCCGGTCTATATTCCTTGGTATATGAAGAAAAATAGCACTTTATAATCAGTAAGATTATATTAATTTATAGTTTTGAGAGACTAGGAGAGAATGATGAGAACAAAAATTTATAGCATTTAGTTTATGTCTTGCTATATTACTGGCGGGTAATATGAGTTCTGTTGCTGATGCTAGCTGGCTGAGCAAAGCCATGGATCGTTTAGAAACAAGTAATGCTAAAGCTTTCACCAAGTTGGCCAAAAAGCGGAGCAGTATCGTCATTATAGACCCGGTCAGGTTATAGGGGCCTATTTGCCCTGCTGAAGATATGAAAATTGCAGGTGTGTCCCTTGGTACATCTTTTTGATGCAGTAAAGGCTAGCCTTGGTCAGCCGACTAGTGAAAAAAACGTGATGAGCTTACCTATGGAGGCATTAAATTCGGACATTCCTTGATGCAAGACAGCAGACCTATCGTATGGTATATAACCGTAAGCAATCGCGATGCTGTAACTGCTCGAGGCATTGCCGTTGGCGACACCTTGAAAAAGGTTATGGATGTCTATGGACGCCCTGATTTTATCGACTTTAATAATCGGTGGTTCTATGGATATCTTAGATATAATAGCGATAACATTCGCGGTATATTCTTTGAACATAATGGTAGCAAAGGGTGACGAAGATTATCGTAAGCGATAATTGAGTGATTTTTTATAAGAGGTGGTGACTATTAGTGTCATAGGCGGTGTTGAAATTATCCGTGTAGAAAAATCTTTATAGAATAAATCATCGTAGTTTAGTTTTTATATTTTTACCTGTAAAATATGCAGTGATATTGAATTATACCTGCGTAACAGGTATAATAAAGGAGAAATATTCTATGATTATTAGTTTTAAGGATAAGAACACTATATCATTAGCGGAGTTACACTTATGAAAAATTATATTCCTACTCCAACAATTAGTGAGATGTTAAAAGAAGAATTTATGGAACCACTTGGCTTGACAGCTTATCGACTTGCCAAAGATATTAAAGTACCTGTGTCAAGAATTCAAGAAATTTTACATGATAAACGGAGAATTACTGCTGATACTGATTTACGGCTTTGTAAATATTTTGGTATGTCTAATGGCTTTTTCTTGAGAGTTCAAATGGATCTTGATTTGCGTGAAGCTCAAACAAATAGTCGTTTACTCGAAGCGTTACAGTCGATACAACGGTGTACAGCTATTCCTGTAGACGATATAAAACAATAAATTGAAATTAATCGATGTATCTGCTACACTATACATATGAATAATGATTCTTGATGTTATATGTAGATAAAGGAGTTCCTATGTTATTTGTAGAATATCCAAAATGCACAACTTGCAAAAAAGCAAAGAAGTTCTTAGATGATCATCATATTGAGTACACAGACCGTGATATTAAATCTGAAAATCCTACAGCTGAGGAAATCGCTGCATGGTATCCTCAATCTGGTAAGGATTTGAAAGCGTTCTTTAATACGTCTGGCTTGATTTATCGTGAGCAACAATTAAAGGATAAGTTGCCAGGTCTTAGCGAAGAGGAAAAAATTTAGCTTTGTTGGCATCCAACGGTATGCTCGTAAAGCGTCCAATTTTGGTATTAGAAAATAAGGTATTAGTTGGCTTTAAAGAAAAAGAATGGATGGAAGCACTAAATTTGTAATTAGCTGAGTGACATCGCACCCCATATTCTGATTACTATTATAAACGGCTGTAATAGCATGCGCAGTAAATGCATGTTGTTACAGTCGTTTTTTGACAGCATATACAGTTTTTCGGTATACTAATAGATATTTCATTAGTTTTTCATTAATGAATCGTGAACGTAAGATATGAGAGAGTGTATATGCGATTTTTAGTGTATGTGTTGTGTGGGGTATTACTGGCTCCTACTGTGTGGGCCAGTGATACGGCGCCATCTACGAAAAATGGACAAGTGAATACTGAGGAATTTCATATTTCGCCGGCCTATTTGCCGGACCATCAGATTGGTGAAAGCGGACCGTTGGTAATGGATACAACAGAGCGTAAAACGACGCGATATTCTAATGTTGATGCGGTGAATTCCGCTATCAATGCAGTGGCTGTGTCCAATATTAACAATGATATGCATACCAATGGTAAAGCCTGGATGAAACGAACCACCGTGGCGCTTAGCTTTCAGAAGGATTGGAAGCCCCTCTACAGCGCAGAAACGATGCAGCCCATAGGCCATTATGACGACCAATCCCGCCAAGTTTGGTTTACTCAAGGTTCCGTGGCACGCGCTGCGGACGTTGGTACGACCCTTAACAGCGGTTTTGGTTATCGCCGCATCAGCAGTGATGACCATCATTTGCATGGCGCGAACCTGTTTTATGACCACCGTTTCAAGGGCCAACATAGACGCATGAGTGCCGGTCTTGAGTATCTTTCTGGTGAAAGCGAGTTCCGTTTCAACTATTATCGTGGTATGAGTGATGAACATATGGTCAATGGTGCATTGGAACGTATTACCGATGGCTATACCGTGTCCTATGGAAAAACCTTTAAAAATGCGCGCTGGGCTCGCATCTATGGAGAAGCCTATCATTGGACTCTGGACCGTAGCGCTGATAAAAACGGATTGCGACTTGGCACTGAACTGCAACTGACACCGCGCGTGTCCATTGATATGGGGTTCAATAAACCAGAACACTCTTCCGGTAACGCTTATGGTAAAATCATGTTCCGCCTTGCTGGTACCGATATGGCGTGGTACGGTGGAAAACACAAACTCGATACAGAATCTACAGTGCGATCTAAAATGCTTGAAACAGTGAGAAGAGATAATACGATCGTTGTGGAATAATAGAATGGGGCTGTAATTAACAGCCTCATTTTTAGACTCATCGGAAAATATCCGTGAATGTTATTAAAAAAGATATAAGTGCATAGAAGTACACAATTTAAAACGTTAAAAATATGCTATAATTAATATACTATTTATAATTTAGAGAGAGTGTTTATTATGCATATTACAAAGCCTCTACTATGGCTGTTAGAACCGTATATCGTATACAAAGCCTATTTGTGGGGGCTTCGTTTTTATTCGCATCCTGTGACTTCGGAAGGGGAACCCGATTGGTTTTCTTTGACACTAACCACATTGCTCGCCATTGATGCCATTGTATTGCCGTTATTACTGCTATACCTGCCTGCGTGCAATCCAGATAAGAACGTTCCACGATGGATTATAAAAATCGTCAATCCTCTAGATCGTTTTGTGGCTTGGGTTGAAAGTAAACAACTTGGGGCCGTATGGATGAAAATTATCGGTGCCTTATGGGCATTTTTTATATACCTTGTCCCTGTCTATATTGGTGGACAATTAGCTATGGCCGTTGTTGTAGCTCTTATTTATGATGTACTCACCTGGGCAACCATGCAGGTATAATCGACTCATATATGGAATATGGTATTCCTTGCAAAACTATAAAAATAGAAAAGTCGCGACTAGTTAATTAGTTTCTAATCAACTAGTCGCGATTTTTTATTTATTAAACACTATTAGGTCCTTCTTAGAAATAGAACAGGCCTGTTCTATTTTGCAGAACCACATATAGTGCTCGTTAGAATTACTACAGGCCTGTTCTAATTTGCAGAACCATATATAGGACTCATTGGAATTACTACAGGCCTGTTCTAATTTGCAGAACCATATATAGGGCTCATTGGAATTAGTACAGGCCTGTTCTATTTTGTAGGACACATATATATGTCTATTGGCTCTTATCTCTAAGTGTGAGAATTAAGAATACGATGGATCGGATATATGAATAACCGCTCATGTATTTGTGTAATAAACACATGCAAAATTAGAATACAGTTAATAAAAATCAATAATTATCTAGCTTTTATCCAAACACATGATGCGCACTATTAAAATTAACCTAAGCTTTGCCCTTATTCTGAATGGTATTGCCATTATCTTAGCCATGATTGGTACGCTTTCACCAGTATGGGGCGCCCTCGTACACAATGGGGGAAGCTTGCTCGTAGTACTTAACTCGGCATTATTATTGTCTTGGAAATATAAAACTAATTCTGACGAAGACAGAAATCCATATGTAGGCAAACTTGTAAGTAATCAATAATCTATATGTAGTAAAACTTGTAAGCAATCAATAATTCATAGTAGAATACTCTCAAAAGGAGGTTTATCATGAATACATTAGAATGCATAAAAACACGTCATAGTACACGTAAATTCAAACCTGAACCGATTGCACAAGAATTGCTCGACACCGTTATCGATGCAGGTCGTCGCGCGCCAACAGGTGGCAATTTACAACCTACACATTTTATGGTCATTACCAATCCGGATGTGTTGAAAGAACTAGTAACCCTTGTCCAAGAAGAGTATGGCAAGACGGAAGTAACGGAACAAACGCCACCATACATGGTGAACATCATTAAAATGTCCAAAGAGGGCAAATTTGTATTCCACTACAATGCACCGGTGCTCATCGTATTGGCTCATAAACCTGTGCTAGCCAATAATTTCTCTGATACAGCTTGTGCTATGGAAAAACATGATGCTTGCCTCGCAACGAACTAGACTTGGGATCCCGCTGGGTGAACCAATTACGTCACCTACAAGACAACGAACGCATAATCAAACGCCTTCGCGAACTTGGCATGGGCGATGATGAAAAAGTATATGCAAGCCTTGCCATCGGCTATCCAGACTTGCCAAATGGACTAAACCGCAGAGAACTTGACATCAAAGGAAATCCGGTAACCTATATTGACTAAAAAAATTATATATGAACGGGTCGCGTAAGCTACCTTTTTTGTTTTTTTAGAATAAAAAAATAAAAAAATACACTTGCAAATATACCTATATGGGTATATAGTATATATAATAGTAAATACCTATGGGGGTATAGATATAAATTAGTAATACTATTACTAATGATACAGTTTAGTTGGAGGCAACTATGGCAACGCGAAGCACAATAAAAAGACTGGTTTGTCAATCATACGAAATCAATACGAATGGTAATGAACACATTAGATTCTGCAGACGTAGTATCTATGCCTGTTATGCCCATCCATTGGAATAGCGTATCGCAAGAAGCTTTAACCTGGACTATGCTCGTTGATATGGTCGCTGTAGACGATAAAATAACTCATACCAATACATACCATAATTAAGGATAAATATATTTTTAATATCAAAGGGTGCATGGGATTGTATATCGAAAATAAGTTTTTTTGATGTGCAATCCCATGCACCCTTTTTCCTTATAATCTTTATAAATTCCTAATGGATTCTAATATAAAAATGCTATATTGCGATTAGCTAAATATAGATTAGCGTGTCATTTTGCCCCCTCATCTATGAAACCGTAAGTTGCTGAAGAATTTACAAAGATGTATTGACCGCTTAATGGAAAAATTGTGTACAATTATTTTAGAAATATTAATGTGTGTGTAATGGAGGGCTAGTTAATGGCAAAAAAATAGGTACATTGGCGTGTTATAATCGCGTTTCAGAGGTTCCAGAAGATGATTATTTAATGTTGGAAAAATCAATTGGGATTTCCTTTTGTATGTAGTAGCTAAGGAAATCGTAAATGCTTATCGTCCGCATTTGGAACCTTTGAATTTGACATATACTCAATACATTGTCATGATGGCATTGTGGCAATATGGTGAATTATCCGTCAAGGAATTAGGGCAAGTGTTGCGCCTCGATTCTGGTACATTGACGCCGTTGCTTAAGAAATTAGAACTAAAAGGGTTCTTAAAACGTAAACGCAGTCGTAATGATGAACGGGTGGTAATGGTTACTCTTTCAGAAGAAGGCCATGCACTTCGCAAGGAAGCTATCGAAGTACCTAAGAAACTAGTAGCTAGCACGCAAGAAGTTTTTTTACTGTTCATGAAGTCGCTGAATTGAGAAAGTTGCTTAATAAATTATTAGATACCATTGATGCGACTGCATGGTGTTATCAATCCTGAAGATATTAAACGATAAATATGATATAATTTAATTAGATATTGTATTATTGGGTCATTGGGAGTAGACCTAGTGTTACCCGTTTAGGGTGGAGGCGAACATTATGAATAAGAAATTAGTTACTACATTTGCTCTTGCAGCAACATTATTGGTTGGTTCCGTAGCTAGCGCTGCTAACTGGAACGGTTTGGAAAAATTACCCAGAAGTGCCAAAACAGTGCTAACGGTACAGAAACTTACTACTTTGACAAAGCATCTCAATTTAATTTGATCGATGGTAGCCGCAACTATGTATTCGGTATTAATGTAGTAAATATGCATAACAACCAATACGGCGAAGCTACATTGTTCAAATATATTGTGCATCCTAGCTTGCACACTGTATATCGCTTTGCTCCAGATGGTCAATTGTACCAAATCAATCCTGGCACAAATGAATTTAACATGTTCAAAGCTGCTTGGAAAGAAGTATATGGCACAGAGTTTGCATTCCCTGATGTAAATGCTGTTCCCGCAACTGTAAACGTTCATGCATAATAATTAAATACTTATAATGATACGTATAATGGTGAAAGTTCTTTATAAGGGGCTTTCACCATTGTTGTATATATATGAATGTATAGATATCATATAATTATGATGTTGATAGATTGTATGTTAGGTGAAAGTCTATTAATTGTATGTTAGGTGAAAGCTTAATAATTATTTTAGGAGGTAAGGATGGCAAAATCTGAATTTGCGCAGGCCTATACGGAACGCATGTTCCCCGATATTGCATCGCCAGCAGGATATATAGACCCTGAGTTTGAAGATCTATTTGAAAAACTTTGCCTTTCACGAGGTTATTATAGAGGATGGCTGTAATGTAGCGACGCATAGCCGTTTCTTGGCCATTTTAGCTACCTTGGTTGGGGTAGGTGCTACAGATGAATACTCGTTGATGATGCCAGCTGCGTTAAATTTTGGTGTCATTCCCGATGAAATCGTGGAACTTATTTATCAAGCGGTACCGTATCTTGGCATCGGGAAGGTGCGTCCGTTCTTTAAGATTACTAATAAGATACTCGATTACCGAGATGAAGAAATTCAAAACCCACATCGTAGCACGATTACCAGTGAAAATCGCCTTGAAAAGGGCATCGAAAAGCAAGTGGAAATCTGGGGCGAAGGAATGCATAACTTTTACCAATCGGGACCTGAAGATACGCGTCATATCAATAAATGGTTAGCCAATATGTTTGGCGATTACTATACTCGTAAAGGGCTTAGAACTAAACAACGCGAGCTCATTACCTTTTGTTTTCTCATGGCGCAAGGCGGTTGTGAAGCGCGACTTAAGGCGCATGTCATTGGTAATTTGAACGTAGGAAATGATAAGAGATTTCTGATTAGCATTGCCTCCCAATGTAGTGCCGTATATTGGCTTTCCTCGTGTGTTGAATGCATTGTCTTGCATTAATGCGGGCTTTGCCGAATGGGAAGCAAATCAATAAATGGAACACAAATCAATAAATGAGAAGCCAATTAATGAATTGGAAATAAATCAATACATGATGTAGTAGCCAAGTGCTATTAGATAACAAGGAGTAGTATGATTCTTTCTGGATTAAGTTTAATTATGATTATCGCGTCCATTCCGGCGCTAATCATTGCTGCCGCGAGGGCACGAGTATGCTCATGCTAAAGGCGACGAGATTTACTGGGTGACCCTACACCGCGTATGATGGGGCGCCTTACGATGAACCCTTTTGTACACCTTGATCTCATTGGATCTTTGGCCTTGATTATAGGTGGATTTGGCTGGGCCAAACCAGTTGTTGTAAATCCCACCAATTTTAAGGACCCGCGGACCGATGATATGATTGTATCCATCGCAGGGCCTATGGCGAATCTTGTGATGGCCTTTATCGGCTACGTTGTTATGCGATGCTTGGGAAGCGCTGAACCTATTGGGCAATGACTCCTTGTACCTCGTATTGTTTCTCATCGTCGTGTACAACATTAACTTTGCCATCTTAAATTTGATGCCTGTGCCACCACTCGATGGTAGCCATATTTTGATGAACTTCTTGCCTCTTAAATGGCAAATTCATGTAGCACGATTTAGCATGGTTTCCTTGCTCATCTTGATCGTTATATTAAATTCACCGATTGCTTCGCACATCTTTGTGCCCTTGCAAAAAATCGATTCTTGGTGGTTTTGAAAGTATCGTTAACTTGGTGCTATAACCCAACAAAAACAGCCCTTTAAACTTAAAAAGCTATTAGTTGATTGTATATAATCAACTAATAGCTTTTAGTGTTTTAGGTGAAAGGGCCCTATATGTGGTCCTGCAAAATAGAACAGGCCTGTACTAATTCTAAAGAGCTCTGTATGAGGTCCTAAAAAATAGAACAGGCCTGTACTAATTCTAAAGAGACCTATATGTGGTCCTGTAAAATAGAACAGGCCTGTACTAATTCTAAAGAGACCTATATATGGTTCTGTAAAATAGAACAGGCCTGTTCTATTTTTAAACAAGGGATAATGTTAAATGCGTCCTTGTTCTTTTAGTTCTGCTAGTAATTTTACGATGCGCGGACCACAGCCTTTGCCACCACAGGCACCAGTGCCTGCTCTAGTCGCTTCTTTGACAGCTGGAAATGTATGAGCCCCATTAAAAATGGCCTCTTTAATCGTTTTGCGTGTAATGCTACGGCATGTACACACCTTTGTTAATTTGTCCAGAATTGCCTCTGGTACTTGGTTATTTTCAAATTCCATATATTCCTCTTTGACTCACACGAGTCATTATATACTAAATTACATCGAAACTTTACGATATAGTTTAGTATAGCATAGAAAAAGGTTGTTTTTGTTAAGTACATATAACATGGTCGAAGATGATATACTATAAGCATTATAAATTATACTTGGAGGTTAATATGTTACGACGTATTGTAGCGACTGACTATGATTGGTGCTTTGGCACTCACATCAGGTTGCGCATTTCATAATCCCTTTGCCAAGAAGGCAGAGCCTGTAACCTATGAAGCGGTGGTGCAGAGTGAGCTTTCACCAGAAGAAAAGGTAGATAAGCTTGTGGCTAATATGTCCGATGCAGACAAGGTAGGCCAGCTGTTGATGATTGGTATTCACGGCACAACCTTGAATGATGATACGAAATTTATGCTCAATGAATATCGAGTGGGTGGCATTATCCTGTTCGACCGCAACATGGAGAGTAAGGAACAGGTGAAAAACGCTCATTACCGATATTAATAAGGCCGGTAAAAGTGCGGGACTTACGCCATTGTTCATCGGTATCGACCAAGAGGGCGGCGCCGTGGCGCGTATGGAGGACAAGTTGATTAAGGTGCTCTCGCAGAAGAGCTGGGTCAAGGTTCTGTTGACCATGCGAGCAAATCTAGCTAAACAAGTAGGGACTGAACTTAAGGACCTTGGATTTAATATTAATTTTTGCGCCTGATGCGGACTTGGGATTAACCTATGGTCGCTCATATAGCACGAATCCCGACCAAGTCGTGAAGTTTTGCAGGTGCGGTAGGCAAAAGCTTATGACGAATCTGGCCTATGGTATTCGTACAAGCATTTCCCTGGCATTGGTAAAAACCGATGTAGATTTACATGCAGACACTAGCGTAGTGCCTGTGTCTAAAGATACGTTACTCGCTGAGGATACAAAAGGTATTTGTAGACCTTATTAAACAGTCGAAACCGAATACGTATATGATTATGGTATCCCATGCGATGTATCCACAAATCGACCCTGATCATCCGTCTAGCTTATCCAAGAAAATCATCACTGATTGGCTTCGTAAAGATATGGGCTATAACGGCGTCGTCGTTACCGATGATATGGACATGGGCGCCCTTGCTAAACACTATACCTTCGGCGATATGGCTGTTCGATCCATCCAAGCTGGCAGTGACATTTTACTCGTATGCCATGAGTATGAACATATGCAAGAGGCCTATAATGGGCTTATGAAAGCCGTCAAAGACGGAACCATCTCCAAGGAACGCCTTGATGCATCGGTGAAACGGATATTGCTTATGAAGATGAGCCATGGTTTATAAATACTAGGTTAATCCATAGTATATAGTGTATTCATAACAACGTATTTATCCCCTCATACAGGACTTTTTGATACCGATAGAGAATTACTAAGTATAGTTATTCTCTATCGGTTTATTTTTTATTCGTTAGGAGTGAAGTATATGTCTCGGAGAATTATGTTGAACGGCACGTCGTATTTTGGGCAAGGTGCGATTCAGGAGATTGTAAACGAAATTAAGAATCGCCATTTTAAAAAGGTCCTCGTTACATCTACGCCTGATTTATTTGAGTTTAAGGTTGCTACGAAGGTTACGGATTTGCTTGATGCGGCAGGCATTGCTTACGATGTATATGACAATATTAAGCCGAATCCAACCATTGAAAATGTAACATCTGGTGTGGCTGCTTGTAAGGCGGCTGGTGCTGATGTGATCGTTGCTGTAGGCGGTGGCAGTGCTATCGACACGAGTAAGGCTATTGCTACGATTATGACAAATCCTGAATTTAGCGATGTGCGTAGTCTTGAAGGCTTGGCGCCTACAAAACATCCTTGCTTGCCGATTATCGCTGTGTCTACTACATCCGGTACGGCTGCAGAGGTTACTATTAACTACGTTATTACAGATGTTGAAAAGAACCGCAAATTTGTTTGCGTAGACCCTCATGATATTCCAATCGTAGCCATCGTAGACCCTGATATGTCCGCGTCCATGCCAACCGGCCTATGTGCTTCTACGGGGATGGATGCCCTCGTTCATGCCGTAGAAGGCTATATCACAAAAGGTGCATGGGAACTCACTGATATGCTTCATTTGAAAGCTATCGAAATCATCGGCCGTTCCTTGCGCAGCGCAGTGGCTGGCGAATATGCAGGTCGCGAAGCGATGTCCGTAGGCCAATATATTGCGGGCATGGGCTTCTCTAACGTAGGTCTTGGCATCGTTCACTCCATGGCACATCCATTGAGTGCTGTATATGACATCCCTCATGGCAAAGCTTGTGCAATGCTCCTCACTGCAGTTCTTAAATTCAATGCGCCTGAAACAGGCGAAAAATATCGTGAAATCGCTCGCGTTATGGGCGTTGCTGATGTAGACGGAATGGATCAAGAAACCTATCGCCAGGCAGCTATCGATGTAATTCAAAAATTAGCTGACGATGTAGGCATTCCTAAATCCCTCAGCGAAGCTGGCGTAAAACGGGAAGATATCCCATTCCTCGCAGAATCTGCTTTCAACGACGCATGTACGCCAGGTAATCCACGAGATGTAACCATTGATGAAATCATTGGTATTTATGAATCTATATTCTAAATCAATTTAATTAATAACAATCTTGTACAGCATCTGTATGGTAAATCATTGCTCATATAGATGCTGTTCTTTATCTTATGAAATTCTTCTACAAGGGAATTCTTGAAAAAGTAGGAAACGGCAAGTATACTAGTTATAAATATACTGATATTCGATATGCTTTCCACGAGGAGGAGAATGCATGAAACTTTGGAAAATGAATAAACGCAGCTCTACCTTAGCGGATATGTCGATGAACCGTATACTACTATCTGAACTCATTGCTAAGGGGGCCTTAGTAGGAATTATCGCAGGATTCTTTGGGGCAGCCTATCGATATTTAATCCTTGAGTCTGAACATATCCGATGGCATTTAATGGGCGATATTTCATTGGAATGGGCCATTGGTTGGCTTATCGCTATGGTCGTATTTGCCTTTATTGTCGATCGATTGTTAACGTGGGCGCCATTATCTGGCGGTTCCGGTATCCCTCAAATTGAAGGGGAAATGCTTGGCTTATTTGACATGAAGCCGTATCGTACGCTCATTTCCAAGATGATTGGCGGTGTACTCACTGGCTTTGCAGGATTTTCTGTAGGCCGTGAAGGACCAGCCGTACAAATCGGTGGTTCTGCCGGTAAAATCGTGTCGTATTGGATGAATTCTGGCCTTCGTGAACAGCGCATCCTTACATCGGCTGGCGCTGGTGCGGGTCTAACCGCTGCCTTTAGCGCACCTGTGTCAGGGGCCATGTTCGTATTCGAAGAGGTGCACAAAAGCTTTTATCCGTACCTCGTCATTCCTACTTTTGTGGCTACGCTCATATCGAACTACATTACGGTAACCATTTTTGGTCTCACGCCAGCCCTCGGATTTTCCGTGACCTCGGGGATGCCGCTCGACTATTTCCCCGTTCTCCTTGGCGTTGGCGTTTTGATGGGCCTCTGCGGTGTATTGTTTTGTCGCATGATATTCGTCTTTAAGCGCTTTTTCGAGTGGCTCAAATGCTCTCGCTTTCTAAAGCTAGTGCTTACCTTCGTAACCGTTGCCGTTATCGGCTTTGACTCGCAGCTCTTGTTGGGCGGCGGCAATGATTTGGTAGGCCAACTGGCCTTTCAGTCTCACGGCGTGATGCTCCTCGGCGGTATTGTGCTGGGCAAAATTTTGCTCACCACCTTCTGCTATGGCAGTGGCGCGCAAGGTGGCATCTTCTTGCCTATGCTCGTCATCGGTGCATCGGCTGGTGCTTTTTGTGAAAGCCTGCTTTCATCGGTAGGGTTAATATCCCCTGATTTTTGTACCGCAATTTGTTATCTGCGCTATGGGCGGTATGCTAGCAGCCGCTATGAGGACTCCGATTTTGGCAATTTTGCTCGTTCTAGAGATGACGAATAGTTTTTCTAATATTTATGCTATCGGTATCGTTACCATCGTAGCTTACTTAGTGGCAGAACTTTTAAAAGAACCGCCAATTTACGATTCCTTATTACAAGCCATGACAGGTCAAAGCAATTTGGAAAATGTACAAACCTTTTTTTCCAAACTAAGGTCCCTGTAGTAGCATCCTATGTGGATACACAACTACAAGATCTCAACTTGCCAGACGGAACCTTAATCGTTAGCATTCGCCGGAACGGTACATACATCGTGCCCTTAAATGACGTCAAACTACAACCGGGCGATGAACTACAAGTATCGTGTGAACGAGGAAGATTAAAAGCAGCTAAATCTTATTTCCAATCTAATTAGTTTTAAATACGTTTGGGACGCGAGGTCCCTCTAAAAGAAATCTCCACCGGCCGGGTCTGACTTCGGCCTGCGACTTCGCAGGGGCCAAAGTCGATTTCTTCAGAGGGACCTCGCGTTTTCGTCTTAAATCTAACATAGATTGGAAATAGGATTTTGCTGCATTATTACAGGGAGTAAAGGAAGGGACCCGAAGTCGTTTTTTTGAGGTAGCTCACCTTTTTCGCATCTTCAACTATAGATTGAAAATAAGATTTGGCTGCATTGCTATAGGCTATGTGGAAAGGGCCAAAGTCGATTTCTTCAGAGGGACCTCGCGTTTTCGTCTTAAATCTAACATAGATTGGAAATAGGATTTTGCTGTATTATTACAGGGAGTAGAGGAAGGGACCCGAAGTCGTTTTTTTCGAGGCGACTCACCTTTTTTTATTTCTTCAATTATAGATTGGAAATATGTTTTCTCTGTTTTATTGTGGAGAAGTGTAAGGGGGGGCTAAAAGTGACTTTGGCCCTGCGGAGCCCGAAGGGCGTAGTCAGACCTGGCCGGTGGAGCTTTTAGCGCCCCCTTACACTTATCTCCCTTTAGTTTTTCTGTTATACTTACTATATATACAACAGGAGGTGCCGATATGAAGACGTATTCTTTTCCGTATGATTATAAAAGTGTAGATGTGTCTATTGATGAGCGGTTTGTGCAAGGGGTTCTTGTGTCTAATGCGGCGGCGTATGTAGCTGAGAAGAGTCCCGCTGAGCTTGTTGAGGAGGCGCTTGATCATCCGATTAACAGTCTGCCTCTTGAAGAATTGGTTAAGGGAAAACGCAATATGGTTATCATTACGAGTGACCATACGCGTCCTATGCCTAGTAAGGTGACGTTACCAATTTTGCTCCGTCGCATTCGCGCGGTGAATCCGACGATTGATATTACGATTTTGATTGCCACTGGCTTTCATCGGGCTATGACGCACGACGAGATGGTGCATCGGTTCGGCGAGGATATCGTGAATAACGAAAAACTCATCAATCACGATTCTGAGGATGCGGCTAATATGGTAGAAATCGGCACGTTGCCATCTGGCGGCAAGTGCGTCATCAATCGTTTGGCGGTGGAAACGGAATTACTCATCTCCGAAGGGCTAATTAATCCTCATTTCTTCGCGGGCTTCTCGGGCGGCCGCAAATCCGTGTTGCCTGGCGTAGCATCCAAGGTGACGGTGTTGGCTAATCATTGTGCCGAATTTATTGAAAGCGAGCATTCCCGGACCGGTAAAATCGATGAAAATCCGATTCACAAGGATATGTTGTACGCTGCACAAAAAGCGAATTTGCAGTTCATCCTAAATGTTATTATCGATAGTAAAAAGGAAATTATTAAGGCTGTAGCTGGTGATTGTGTAGATGCCCATAAGGAAGGTTATGAGTTTATTCGTTCCTTGTCTTCTGTGAAAGCTATTCCTGCAGATATCGTTATTACAAGTAATGGTGGCTATCCATCTGACCAAAATTTATATCAATCCGTAAAGGGGATGACGGCTGGCGAAGCATCTTGCAAGGATGGCGGTGTTATCATCATCGCTGCTTCCTGTAAAGAAGGACATGGAGGACAAGCATTATATGAGGCTTTCAAAAATATGGAAAGTCCTCAAAAAATCCTAGATGATATCCACGGCGTACCTCGTAATGAAACTAAACCATACCAATGGAAAATTCAAATTTTAGCGCGTATTTTGAATCACTATAAGGTTATCGTTGTGACTCAAGATTGCGACCATCAAGTCATTCGCGATATGCACATGACGCCTGCGTCCACATTAGATGAAGCATTGTGCATCGCCCGTGGCATTATGGGCGAGGATGCATCGATTACCATCATTCCTAATGGCTCTACCGTGATTGTTGAATAAATTTATCATGTTTGAATAACTAGGTGTTGTTTGTGTGGTAGCGTAGGGGTGTCAGTATGGTTGATAATATAGTTTTATTCTATCTGTTTTTTATCGTAGTCGGATTTTTTACCGCTATGTTAGGTACTATTATTGGTGCCGGCGGTGGTATCGTATTTGTACCTTTGTTTATGTACTGGTTCCCAGAGTGGTCTCCATCCATGATTGTTGGCACATCGCTGTTTTCTGTTATGTGTAATGCTATTTCAGGATCACTGGCATATCTTAAACAGAAAAAGATATATATTAGTGCCGCGCTAATCTTTAGTGTAGCCACATTTCCAGGGGCTATTATAGGGGCTCAAATGTCTGATGAATTTTCTGGACCGGGATTTAAATTTGCCTTTGGTTGCTTTATGCTATGTGCCTCATTTCTAATTGGCTTTAAGAACTTTGGTAAAAAAGAAGAACGGAAGGAAGAATCTTTAACAAAAGATCAGGTGACGTACAATAAACCAGTCGGTATTGGCATTAGTATTATTGTTGGCTTTATCTCTAGTATTTTCGGTATCGGCGGTGGGCTAGTACACGTGCCTGCTCTGATTTACATCATGGGTTTTCCAACACATTTAGCAACCGCTACAAGTCATGCTATTTTGGCCGTATCCACGTCAGTTGGTGTTATTACCCATTTTGTAGAAAACCATATCGTATTTAACATTGCTATCCCTGCCAGTATCGGTGCCATATTTGGGGCCCAAGCAGGCGCTCAAATAGCAAAACGCCTCAGAGCTAAGGCTATCTTGGCACTTATGAGCATCGGCGTATTTGCATTGGCTATTAAATTGATTATTGGCTCTGGGATATTGTTTTAAGTAGGATAGATATTCATATACATTGCTTTTTAAAATTAGTACAGGCCTGTTCTAATTTATATGGAGGCCTATATGTGAGGCTTTTAGAATTAGAACACGCCTGTTCTAATTTATAAGAGCACTTAAATATGATGCTTTTACAAATAGAACACGCCTGTACTAATTTATAAGAGCACCTAAATATGATACTTTTTTACAAATAGAACACGCCTGTTCTAATTTACAAGAGTACCTATATAGTCTAAACATAAGAAAAACATATAAAAGGGCTGTAACAAAAATAGTTTTACCACATTTTTGCTACAGCCCTTTTGTCTGTGCTTTTTAGCATCTATTCCTAAAAACGCATAACTAATTTATATTGATAATTCCTAATGTGTAATATACAGGATACTAGGAAAAATCCGCATAAATATTCATATATTGGTGTAGATCTGTATTCGTGTTATAGAGCGGTTGATTCCCATGAATACGCATATTGATAGGGGATACCCATATGGGCTTTCATAAGTGGTTATCATATATTTTTTTATTGATGTGTGTTCCAAGGAAAACTACTTATTTTTTTCTGGTAAATGAAATCAACTTTCAACTAAGGTGTATTTTATATTGTGTATCTATAGAATTTATATTTCATATACAATTTATGCATAATGGTAGCGACCGAAATGAGAACGGCGTATACTAGTTATAAAAAGAAATTTTCCTAAGGATAGGATTGGAGGCTTTTCAAGTGAGTACATTAGTTAAAGATTATGATCGTTTTGCCAAAGAGGCGCAAGCGATTTGTAAGGATCGTGTTTATACAGACCGTCTGCGCCGTTATGCGTATGGTGTAGATGCATCTTGTTACAGTTATTTACCAAAAGTAGTGGTAAAAGCAGAAAAACGAATCCGAAGTACGTCGTCTTATTCGTTTGTGTCAACAATGCAGACACCATTTACATTCCGTGCGACTGGTTCTTCTTTGTCTGGTCAATGTTCCAGTGAAGACGTGCTTATCGTTTGTAATGATGGCTTCAAAAATGGAAGTTATCGACGATGGCAAAGCATTGCGTTGTGAATGTGGTGTTATCGGTTCCGATGCGAATGATTTGTTGAAACCATATAATCGTAAAAATCGGTCCAGACCTGCAACGCTTGCCACAGCATTGGTAGGCGGTATTTTTGAACAATAACTCCTCCGGTATGTGCTGTGGTACTGCACAAAACTCTTATAAAACAATTCGCTCTATTCGCGTTGTCTTATTAGATGGTTCCATTTTGGATACATCCGATAAAAAGAGCATCGATCAATTCCTCAAAGAAAAACCACAAATGGTTGAAGATATTTTGCAATTGCGCAAAAGAAATCTTGGCTGATGAAGAGTTGACTCATTTGATTCATCACAAATATAAAATCAAAAATACTACAGGTTACGGTTTGAACTCCCTTGTAGATTTTGAAGATATCATCGATATTATCAATCACTTGTTCATCGGTTCCGAAGGTACATTGGGCTTTGTATCTGAAATCGTGTACAACACTGTTGAAGATGTACCTCACAAAGGTTGCGGTCTCATGTTTTTCAGCACATTGAACGACGCATCTCTTGCCGTTGTAGCCTTGGCTAATATGGGCCGTGAAAAAGGTTGTTCGTCGCTGAAATGATGGACTATCAATCCTTAAAAGCAGTTCAAACTCTAGATAATGTACCTGATTTCGTTCGTGAAGTTCCAGAAGGTACAAGTGCTATCTTATTCCAAACTGAAAGCTATTCTAAAGAAATTGTTGATGAAAACTTGGCTTTCATTAAAGAACAATTGAAAGACATTCCAACAGCTATTCCAAGTCTTTATTCTCAAGATCCTAAAGAATACGATTCCTGGTGGGCCATCCGTAAAGGTATCTTGCCAATCGTTGGTGGTCAACGTAGAAAAGGTACTACTGTTATCACAGAAGACGTTTGCTTCCAAATCGAAGACTTCACTAAGGGCATCGAAATGCTTACTGAATTATTCCACAAATACGATTTCGTTGATGGTGGCGTAATTTTCGGTCATGCGTTGTCCGGTAACGTTCACTTTAACATTACTCCTGATTTCAGCGATCCTAAAGATACTAAGAACTTCGGTGATTTGGTAAAAGAAATGTCCGAACGCGTATCTGGTTTTGGTGGTTCTTTGAAAGCCGAACATGGTACAGGCCGTATGGTGGCACTCTTTCATCGAAATGGAATGGGGTATAAAGCGTACGAAATCAACCGTCGTATCAAAAGCTATCTTTGACCCTACTCGCATCTTGAACCCTGATGTTATGATTACTGACGATCCAGATGTGTACAAGAAAAATCTTAAAGCACAATGTGTTATCGATGATGCTTTCACAATCTGTATGGAATGCGGTTTCTGTGAAAAGAACTGCCCTAGCCGTAATTTGACATTAACACCACGCCAACGTATCGCATTGTTGCGCGAAACTAAACGCCTTGAAAATGAAGGCAATTTCGCTGTTGCAAACGAACTTAAAAAAGGTTATGAATATTTCGGTGTTGAAACTTGTGCTGCATGCTCCATGTGTAAAGGCCTTTGCCCACTTAGCATCGATACTGCACAAATCGCATTATCCATGCGTCGCATCGATCCTCCAGCACCTGGCTTGGCTAAGAAAAATTTACGACAACTTCTCCAGTACTCTTGAAATAGCCGTGCCGGTGTAAGCCTTGAAGGCATTGCTGGTGCTATTATCACACAAAAAGCAATTTCCAAAATCACTGAAGGTTTACATGGTGTAACTGGCGTAACACCTTATGTACCTAAAACAACACCTAAGGCTAATCGCTATAAATTGAAAAAAACCGTATTAAACCTACTAACTTTGAAAAAGGTTGTATACTTCAGTACTTGTGCGAACCGTGCGTTCCGTCAAAAACCAAGGTTATGATGATCAACGCGACTTGCAACAAGTTGTTGAAAAGCCTCTGCAATAAGGCTCAAATCGATATTATCTATCCTGAACATATCGAAAACCTCTGCTGCGGATTGAGCTTTGAAAACTACGATGACGTACATGAACGTGCTGTAAAAGATTTACACGATGCGTTGATGAAAGCATCTCAAAATGGTAAATACCCAATCGTTATCGACCATAGTGCATGCTTCAACCATGCATTCAAGCATATGCCAGATTTAGAAATCAATGATATTTCTGAATTCTTATGCAAATTCGTAGTACCTCGTCTTGATATTACAAAATGCGATGAACGCGTTCTTGTTCATAAACAATGTAAAAATCAAAGTATTGGGCAAATCTCAATACATCGAAGACTTGGCACGTCTATGCTCTGACCATGTATTTAATATTAAATCCTTCGCATGCGATGGCTTTGCTGGTCAAAAAGGTTTCTTCACACCAGAACTTAATAAATGTGCTACAAAAGACCTTGCTAGTGAAGTTGCCGAATACGGTGCTACACTTGGCGTAAGCTCTAGTTCTACATGTGAAATTGGTCTTGGTGAAAGCGTCGGCATTCCATTCGTAAGCGTTGCGTACTTGTTGGATCGTTGCTCTAAGGCTAAAAAAATAAGGAATATTCAAAAAAATTTAATAGACTAAATAAAAAAATAGAGTGCTAACATTTTTATATGATGTTAGCACTTTGTTTTGTTGGCGTGTTTGTATTTATTGTTAGATATTTATTTTCTAATAAATATGGTATACTATATTTATTAGTAGAGTGTATGAAATTACCTACAATACAACAAATAAAGGACGAGTGGCGACTCGTCCTTTTTTTCTTATATTATTATGCTATGCATCTTGGAGGTTATTTAAGAATGGAATATATGATATGAAAAGAATTTTGCCTATACTTACATTACTTATATTTATTAGTGGTTGTGGAGTAAATCAGAATACCAATAATAGTAATACAGAAAGCAATGCTAAGAGTTCTAGTATATCCATTCAAGACAGTAGCAAAATGACTAATCTAGATAGCCACTTAACTGTCGCTAAGCAAGCCCTATCGTCTGGTGATTATAATAAAGCCATCGAGGAGGCAACAGCTTCTATTAAGAATAATCCAAATAATGCAGACGCTTATTCGATTCGTGGCTTTGCTACGGCTTTAAATGGAGATACTACTAAAGGCATAGCAGATACTAAAAAGGCCTATGATTTAGATCCTAATAATGTGGCTAATTACTATAATATGGCCATGGTCTATAAGCTACAAGGTCAATTACCTGAGTCTAAACAATGGTTTGAAAAGGTATTAGAAAAGGACCCTAATAATACCTGGTCTGTGTATGGTATTGCTACCATTTATGCAGACCAAGGGGATGATACTAAGGCCCTTGATTGGCTTGAAAGCAATTAACATTGATGCCTCTGTAAAGGCTGTTGCTGCTGAACAAGATCATTTTGAACGGTTTCACAATAATGAAAGATTTAAACAACTCGTTGATTTATAATGTTTTCTCCACCAATGCTTCTTGTAAAAGCTGGGAGAAATTGATACCTTTCGCTAGGGCTCTATCGTTAAGCCACGCAGGAATGGTTAAGGTTTTCTTTACGGATTTACTATTTTTAGCTAAATCAATATCTGTTTGCACTAATGTAGGATAAGTTGTATCCGTACAAGGTAAGTTACGTATAGATGTAGGTGTAGGTAAGCTTTCGCCATCTTCTAAGGCACCTAAAATATACAGTTCCATCGCCTCTTGTGCATTAGTTACGAGTTCTGTCAGTGTTGAGCCCGTACTACTTGTATATTCTAAGTCTGGAAACTCAGCCCAGAAACCATCAGTATCATCATGGATTATGGCAGGGTATATAAACTTCATAGGGCCTCCTTATTTAAGTAAATCTTTATCTTTCATATTCTCTCCTTACATAATAACACGTGTACACGTATAAAACCATTGTTAGGAGTTATTTCTTATTATTTATAATAGGTATATAATTAGAATATATAAACTAAGCTGTATATTGATGAAAGGAGAGAATTCATCATGAAACCACTTGGCAAAAGGATGGCAATGGCTGTGTTGTGTGCACTAACGCTGACATCACCTTTGTTTTTGAGCGGTTGTAGTATGTCAGAACTATGGCAAGGGACTAAGCAGAGCCGCAAGGAGATTGCACAGCGGTCGGAACAGAATCAGGTACAATTATTTAATCAATATGTGAAAGCCATAAGCCGATATAATCGCATGGCTGTTATGTTTGATTATGCGAATACACCGACGATTAATGATTTAAAAGCAGGTAAGCATTTAACTGTATTTAATACACCGAACTTTAAACAGTTACAAAAAAAGAATTAGAAGAAGCTAAGCAAGTCGGTATTCCTTATGATGAAATGAAGGAGCCCCTAGATAAGTTGCTTTCAAAATTGAATGAAATCAGACCGGTAGCGGAAGAACTGGATGCATACTATAAATCTAAAGGATACACCACAGATAACTATGCTAAGGAACAGCAATTAGGTCCAAAATATGTACAGTTGTATGAGCAATTTGTGCCTATCTATGCAGATTTTGATAATCTGATGCATAAAATCAACCTCGATCGATTACAACAAAGGTTACAAGAATTGCGCGATGCAGGTAAGAAAAATGCAGCAGCAGCACAAGAGGTTCATTTGAGACTTACCGCTGTTCTTGAAAAGTTAGATAGTGAAAAACAACCGGATGTGAATGCCATGAATCAAGAGTTACAAGCTATTGGTGATTTATCTAATGGCATTACTAGCTCTAACTATGACACTGTTAAGACCTCTGTAAACTCTACAATCGGTGCTATCCGGACTTATATGGGTTCGAAACAAGATAAGGACTATAATCGTATGATTGAGACTTATAACCATTATATTTCTAATATGAATACGACCAATATGAATGAATTAGATTAATAAGATCTGAGTTTATATTACGTTAGACTCGTGTAAAACGAACACATAAAAAAAGCTGTATTAAATGAGAATTTCATTTGCTACAGCTTTTTTTGTAATGTATTCTATTTTTTTATCTTAATACGTGTCGTCATTTGATTAGATAGGGTGAACAATATGAGTGCCACCCAGATACAGCCGAAGGCTATGAGTTGCGCTGTACCAAAGCTTTCACCAAAGTAGAAGATGGCCAAGAAGAAGCCCATGGTAGGAGACAGGTATTGTAAAAATCCGAGAATGTTTAGTGGTAATAGACGGGCACCGTACGAAAAGAGGATGAGCGGAATCGATGTGGTAAGGCCAGCACCGATGAGGAGGAGACCGGTCGGCGTTAGGTTTTCGATAAAGGTCCACGAAGTGGTGTCCATAGCCGTTAGATACCACAATGCCACCGGTGTGACGAGCCATGCTTCGAAGGCGATGCTCGAAAATGGATGGATGGTGAGACGTTTTTTTACGGCCCCGTATAGGCTAAAGGTTACGGCTAGGATGATAGAGACGATGGGCAATGTACCTAGTTGAACAGTCATGATGGCCACACCTAAGAATGCGATGGCAATACTTAGCTTTTGTGGCCAAAGTAATCTTTCTTTATAGATTAGGATGCCCAGCAATACGTTGAGCAATGGATTGATATAATAGCCAAGGCTCGTGTCGAGTACGTGTTGGTTCGTAACGGCCCAAATGTAGGTGAACCAGTTGATGCTGATGAGCACAGCGGCCAGTAATAATAGACTAAACTGTGAGAGATGGGCACGTAGGTGTTGTATGTCGATGCGTAGTTGTTGACGGCCCGTGACGATAATGAGGATGAGCATCCAAAATCCTGACCATATGATGCGATGCGATAATACGGAAAAGGATGATACTTGGTTTAAAAGCGCCCAATAGAGGGGCAGCAAACCCCAAATTAAACAGCACAACAATGTGGTGCTGAGACCTTTTTTGTTTATTTCGTTCATAATACGACCTCCCACTAGTAGAATTATTATAACATGGTGGTAGTATAGCAGTAGCGAATTATAGAGGTAATTTCTCTAAATTGTACCTATGCATTTTTATCATTCTATATATGCGTTAGTTATAACTTGAAATTTGCTACTTATGATTAACTGTTATGTTCATTGACTTTGTGTATATTTTTACACTATATTGGACTTAGAACAACGAATATAGAGAATAGGTGTCGCAAGACTTAATAGAGAAATCGGTACAAGCCGATGCGGTCCCGCCACTGTAAGGACGAGCCTGCTTTCATACATGTCACTGGAGCAATCTGGGAAGGCGAAAGCAAGGCGTTGAGCCCGAGCCAGGAGAACTGCCTATTTGATAATCACCGTTATGTACCTACGAGCGATAGGAAGGGGATTGAGGTATACTTTTTACAATAGTTTTAGTGTACCATTCAATATGTAACCTAACGTGTCACTCTCGGGTGGCACGTTTTTTTAATTGCCACGCTAGAGGGTCGTTCATATATGGCATAGGCTTAATAGTTTGACTGGAGATTCATCATCATGATGGACATATATTTGGCACCTATGGAACTCATATACGAAGCAACTCACTGGTACGGTGCGCTGTTCCCCTGTATGGTTTCAAGTTGAAAAGGAGGCACATATATGTCTGACAAAAAGACTTCAAAGGACACTGAACGCGATTTACTGGCGCCTGTATCCTTTGATGAGTTTGAGAAACCTACGTATGAACGATGGCGGGGCTGAGGTTGAAAAAGGCGTTAAAGGGTGGCGATTTCCATAAAAAAATGTTCACCAAAACCTATGAAGGTATTACGTTACAACCTATCTATACACCTGCATTGCATCAGGACAAGATTCCAAAGGGCGTTTATCCTGGCGCTGGCGAGTTCCTACGTGGCACGAAAGCAAGCGGCTATATCAAAGATTCTTGGGGTGTATCTCAATATGTTGATGAATCCTTACCGAAGGATGCCAATCATGCAAGTTTATACGAAATTGTGAAAGGCGGAACCATTCACAACATTCGTCTTGATGAAGCAACACGCCATGATCAAGATGTGCAAGTAGGCGCATCTGTTGGTGTAGGCGGCACATCCTTGTATACGATGGCCGATTGCAGTCAATTAATTGAACGATTTAATCTTAAGGAAAATCCTTTATACATTGAAACTGGCGCATCTGCAGCAATTTTTGCTCGGTATGTTGTCGGCTACTGTGAAAGCTTCTAAAAAAAGCAAACATCCGATTTGAAAGGTCTCGTTGGTGCAGATCCTATCGGCGTGTGGGCTAAAGACGGTGCATTGCATATGTCTTTAGATACTGCTTTTGATGAAATGGCACATACTGTTGTATGGGCCAAGGATCAAGCACCTGAGCTTAAAACAGTGCTCGTATCCGGTGATGTATACGCTAATGGCGGTGCTAACGATGTGCAAGAGGTTGCCTATGCATTGGCAACAGCTGTTTGCTACGTGCGGCAATTGGCACAACGCAACATCGATATTCATACCATTGCTAAGAGCATGATGTTTACATTCTCCTTGGGTGCAAACTTCTTCATGGAAATTGCTAAATTGCGTGCGTTGCGCGTGCTTTGGGCTCGCATTATGGAGGCCTTCGGCGCTGGTGAAAGCGACCGTGCCGTTCATGTACACGGTAGAACATCTGCTTTCACAAAAACCGTATACGACCCATATGTAAACTTGTTGCGTAATACAACACAAGCATTCTCTGGTGTTGTAGGTGGTCTCAATAGTCTTGAAGTTTCTCCATTTGATCAACCAATTCGCAAATCCGATGAATTCTCTCGTCGTATTGCCCGTAACATTCAAGTCATGTTGCAAACTGAATTCGAATTGCGTCAACCAGTTGACCCTGTAGGTGGTTCTTGGTATGTAGAAACATTGGCGGCTGAACTATGCGAAAAAAATTTGGGATGAATTCCAAACTATCGAGTCTAAAGGTGGCATTATCGCTGCCTTGAAGGAAGGTTATCCTCAAGCGCAAGTTAAAACAATTCTTAATGAACGTTTTAAAAACCTTGCATTCCGTAAGGATGTAGCGGTTGGTAATAACATGTACGCTAATATGACGGAAGAATTGCTTGATCCAAAACCTGAAAATCAAGAAACATTGCGTCAAAAACGGGTAGCTCATCTTGAAGAATACTTGGCTGGTGCAGATCAAGATGCTCTTGTAAAAGCACAAGCTACGTTAGAAGCAAGCACAACAGAACCAGGTGCGTTGATTGGCCTTATCGAATTGGGTGCATTACACAAAAATGACAATTCGCCAAATTCGCAGTGCTTTTAGAGGCGGGCGATATTTCCTCTGAAACTATCGAACCAATTACTGCACATCGCTGGACGGAACAATTTGAAGCCCTTCGTATGCGTACGGAAAAATTATAAACAACGCACAAAAAGATAATGTGAAGGTATTCTTGGCTAATATGGGCCCTATTCCTCAACATAAACCTCGTGCGGACTTCTCCACAGGCTTCTTTGAAGTAGCGGCATTCGAAGTAATCAAAAAAATGATGGTCATGAAACAACGGCTGATGCGGCAAAAAGCGGCTCGTGAAAGTGGCGCCGATGTGGTAGTTATCTGTTCTACAGATGATACGTATCCTGAATTGGTTCCACCACTTGCGAAAAGAATTGAAAGAAACTATGCCGAATGTAACGGTTATTTTGGCGAGGGGCACCTTCTAAGGACCTAGAGCCTGTATATCGTGAAGCAGGTGTAGATGATTTCATCTCTGTTCGCGCAAACTGCTACGCTATTTTAAATACGTTACAAGATAAGAAAGGGATGTGAGCTCATGTTTAAAAATCCAGACTTCTCCTCTCTTGGCTTGGGATCTCAGTCTGCCACATCGCGCGATGCATGGCTTGCTGAACTTAAAAAAGAAACAGGAAAAAGCTTTGAAGACTTATATAACACGACAATGGAGCAAATCCAATTAAAACCCCTCTATACAGAGATGGATTATGAAGGGATGACACACCTTGACTATATGGCTGGTGTACCTCCATTCTTGCGTGGACCTTATTCCACAATGTACGTAACTCGTCCTTGGACAGTGCGTCAGTACGCTGGTTTCTCTACAGCCGAAGAATCCAATGCGTTCTATCGTCGTAACTTGGCAGCAGGCCAAAAAGGCTTGTCTATTGCCTTTGACCTTGCTACTCACCGTGGTTATGACTCCGACCATCCTCGCGTAGTGGGCGACGTTGGTAAAGCGGGCGTTGCAGTTGACTCTATCCTCGATATGGAAATTCTATTCTCCGGTATCCCTCTTGACCAAATGTCCGTATCCATGACAATGAACGGCGCCGTATTGCCTGTTATGGCATTCTACATCCTAGCTGGTGAAGAACAAGGTGTTGATAAGAAGGTTATGGCCGGTACAATCCAAAATGATATCTTGAAAGAGTTCATGGTACGTAATACCTATATTTACCCTCCAGCTACGTCCATGCGCATCATCGGTGATATCTTTGCGTATACATCCCAGAACATGCCTAAATTCAACAGTATCTCTATTTCTGGCTACCATATGCAAGAAGCGGGTGCAACGGCGGATATCGAATTAGGTTATACATTGGCCGATGGTCTTGAATACATCCGTACCGGTGTAAATGCAGGCCTTCATGTTGACCAATTCGCACCTCGCTTGTCCTTCTTCTGGGCTATCGGCAAAAACTACTTTATGGAAGTGGCTAAAATGCGTGCGGCTCGTATGTTGTGGGCTAAGATTATTAAGAGCTTCGGTTCTGAAAATCCTAAATCTATGGCTCTTCGTACACATAGCCAAACATCTGGTTGGTCTCTTACAGAACAAGATCCGTTCAACAACGTGGCTCGTACATGTATGGAAGCGATGGGCGCCGCATTGGGCCATACGCAATCCCTACATACGAATGCGCTTGATGAAGCCATCGCGTTACCTACAGACTTCTCTGCACGTATTGCGCGTAATACACAACTTTACATCCAAGACGAAACTAAGGTATGTAAGGTTATCGACCCATGGGGTGGCTCCTACTATGTAGAAGCATTGACTGATGAATTGATTCGTCGTGCTTGGGGGCATATCCAAGAAATCGAATCCCTTGGTGGTATGGCGAAAGCAATTGACACAGGTCTTCCTAAGATGCGTATTGAAGAAGCGGCGGCTCGTCGCCAAGCTCGTATCGACTCTGGTCGTGAAGCTATCGTCGGCATCAATAAATATCGTCTAGATAAAGAAGATCCATTAGATATCCTCGACGTAGATAACACAGCTGTACGGGAAGCGCAAATCCGTCGTCTCGAACAATTGCGTGCTAACCGTGACGAAGATAAGGTTCAATCCTGTCTCGAAGCGATTACCAATGCTACCGAATCTGGTGAAGGCAACTTGCTTGCTCTTGCACTTGAAGCTGCTCGTGCTCGTGCATCCTTGGGTGAAATTTCCTTTGCTGTTGAAAAAGTTTGTGGCCGTCATAAAGCGGTTATCCGCTCTATTTCCGGTGTATACTCCAGCGAATATGAAGATGACGATGTAATCAAAGAAGTACGTCAAATGGCAGATGACTTTGAAGAACTCGAAGGTCGTCGCCCTCGTATCATGATTGCTAAGATGGGCCAAGACGGTCATGACCGCGGTGCCAAAGTTATTGCTACATCCTTCGCGGATATGGGCTTTGACGTGGATATCGGACCTTTGTTCCAAACTCCAGAAGAAACAGCACAAGATGCGGTGGATAATGACGTTCACATCGTCGGATTTAGTTCTCTTGCGGCAGGTCACAAAACATTGTTACCTCAACTTGTAGAAGAACTCAACAAGCGAGGTCGTGGAGATATTTTAGTTGCCATCGGCGGCGTAATCCCTGCTCAGGACTATGAGTTCCTACGCGAACATGGCGCAGTGGCTATCTTTGGCCCTGGTACAGTTTTGCCAGTAGCGGCGAAAAAATTACTAGAAACATTGACTAGCCACGTTCAAGACGAAGGCAATGACTGATAATAAACGGTCTACTCCGGATGAATTGCGCAATGCACAGGACGCTACTTTTTACCACTGGTGAAGGTAAGGCGCCAGAATTAGGGTGTAAAAAACGCAAGCGCCGAGGGTAGTACCTACCGTCCCGACTGGGTGCCAGAAGATGCGAAAAAAGATGATACCTTTGCGTGTCACGTGATGAAAGGCGTCAAGGAAATGCACGACGGCCTCTTGTCTAGCTCCACTCATCTGGCTCCGTCGGTACGTCCCGTACAGCGGCGAAAGAAGTTAACTGTCGCTGATTATGTACGCGGTATCGAGCAGGGGGACCGCGTTATACTTTCACGGGCTATTACATTAGTAGAAAGTAATAATAAGGACCATTTCAAACTAGCTCAACAAGTATTACAAGCCGTATTGCCTCGTACGGGCAAGGCGTTGCGCATCGGTATTACTGGTGTGCCTGGGGCCGGTAAAAGTACATTTATTGAAGCCTTTGGTAATATGCTCATTGAAGCTGGTTACAAGGTTGCCGTACTTGCTGTAGACCCTACAAGCCAAGTCACAAAAGGCAGTATTTTGGGCGATAAAACGCGGATGGAAACGTTGACGAAACATCCTGAGGCGTATATCCGTCCATCGCCGGCTGGTGGTACACTAGGCGGTGTAGCTCGTAAAAGTAGAGAAACGATGCTACTTTGCGAGGCTGCTGGATATGATATTATTCTTGTCGAAACCGTTGGGGTTGGGCAAAGTGAGGTTACCGTACGTTCTATGGTAGACTTCTTTATGCTCATCGTGCTTACTGGTGCAGGCGATGAATTGCAAGGCATTAAAAAAGGCGTTATGGAACTTGCCGATGCTATTGTAGTCAACAAGGCTGATGGGGATAACCTTAAGCGTGCTCTCATCGCTCGTAGCGATTACGATCGGATGCTACATTACATCCGTCCAGCTACGGAAAAATGGAAAACCCAAGCTTACACATGTTCAGCCGTTACGAAGGATGGTCTCGATGAATTGTGGGATGTAATCCAAGAATTTGCTGAACAAGGTAAAGAAAATGGCGTATTCTTAAAACGCCGTCAAGAACAATCCCTTCGTTGGGTACGCGATATGATTGACGAACACTTGCACAACCTATTCTTTAACAATGTAGTCATTCAAGGTCGTATGGGCGAAGTAGAAGCCGCCGTTTTAGATGGCGAAATGAGTGAATCACAAGCCGTCGAAGAATTAATAGGCGTCTTTGACAAGTCCTTAACATAATCTCTATACTGCTATCGGTTTGTAATCGATAGGAAATGATAGGTACTATGCCTTTTTTCATGAAATGCATAAGTATGACTTTTGTAAAAATCATATTTAGTATATAATTTAGTTATAGATGTATACTTTATGGGTTATTTTAAAAGGAGAGATTTATTTTTGAATCCATTAGCAAAAAAACTGACAACAGCAGTATTGTGTGTAACTGCTCTTACCTCCCCATTATTCATGAGTGGCTGTAGTTTTTCTAAGATTGCCAATGGGGTGCAACAAGGCGCTCAAAAGGCATCGCAACAGGACATTAAAGTGTTCAATAACTATATCGAAGCGATTGGCGATTTTAATAGTTGGTCCGTACGCTTTGGATATGCTATCAATCCGTCCGTTCAAAAACTAAAAGAGGGGCAACATTTAACAAGCTTCATGGCACCACACTTTGATACCTTACAACAAAAGTTGCAAGCTGCTAAAGACGCTGGCGTACCATATGATGATATGAAGGAACCTTTAGACAACGTATTGGCTGTATTAAAGGATATTGTACCAGTAGCCAGTGAATTGGATACGTACTACCAAACTAATTCATATCAAGCAGATAATTATGCTAAGGAACAACAATTAGGACCTAAATACGTTCAACTATATGATCAATTCTATGCAGCATATAATCAGTTAGATGCAGTAGTTCACAAACACAACACAGAAAATCAACAAGAACAGTTGAAAGAACTTAAAAGATTCTGGTAAGAAAAAAACGCTACGCTGTTCAAGAAGTTCATTTACGCTTAACGGCTTTATTAGATGGCTTTGAAGAAGGCAAACAAATCGATGTAAATGCAGCTAACCAAGAGTTACAAGGCATTATGGATGTAGCTGGCACCGTTACGAGTCCAGAATATAACACTGCTAAGTCTCAATTAAATACAACGATTGGTAGAGTTCGTACATTCTTAGGTGACCAATCAGCTGATCATTACAATGATATGATTGAATCTTACAATCGCTTCATTGGCAGCATGAATCGCTTGGATATTAATAAACTTGATAAATAATATCTAGCTATGTACGAATCGATTCTGTGCCATTTATGAAAGCCTGCGCTTCATAGCGTGCACAATATAAATAGTACATATAAAAAATTCATACAAAGGTACATAAAATTGCACTAATAAGGGCTACATCAATTAGCATGTCTATTGATGTAGCCCTTTTTCTGTATTTTCTTATACTAGTTAAGATCTTTGTCAGATTGTATGCATCAACTAGTATATTTTTACTCATCTATCGTAAGCCTCATATGTTTTGATGTGTAAAAACGTGGTATAATTATTAGATAAGAGCCTAAAAGAGTGTGGGTTTTGGAGGTTAGTATGAGTAGCATTGCACATTTATTTGTAGCTGGTGGTTTCGTTATGTACCCACTCGTTATCTTTCTAGTTGTTACCCTAATGATTGGTATTGAGCGATTTTTTCTATACCGTAAATTCCGTAAGGACATGCGCCAATTCACGGCTGTCCTAAATAATCATCCAGGCTGGATTATGTTGCCAACCGTATTAGAACGAGATACACAAAATCTAGGCACTCTCTTTGCAAAGGCTTTGCGCAGTGCAAAAAAATTACAATGGTTTAGAAAAACCGTTTACAAGACTTGGTAGGCTATACCGATGAACGCTTAAAACGTGGCCTTGGGTGGCTTAGCATGATCGTTACCATGGCGCCGTTGCTTGGCTTGCTCGGTACCGTTCTTGGCATGATCCGCGCTTTTGCCGTTGTAGGTGGTGACATTGGGGCTCCAACCATCATAACAGGTGGTGTATCCGAAGCCTTGGTAGCTACTGCTACAGGCCTTACGGTGGCCATCATTGCTCTTGCCTTTCACAGCTATTGTGCAGCAAAAGGTGAATGATTTTTATCGTAGCCTTAGAACATGAATGTGGCAGCATTCTCGATGCGTACAACGAGGAACATGACCTATGAGACGTCGTACATTAGGAGTGAAAAAAGAACCGACCATCATGATCATCCCTATGATTGATATCGTATTTTTTCTATTGGTATTCTTCATGGTCGGCACTTTATACATGAATACGGAGCAACAAATCCCGTTAAATTTACCATCCACATCGACTTCGACGGCTAAATCCATTGAACCGATTATCATTACTCTCACCACATCGCATAAACTCTATATCGATAACCGCGAAATTTCTGCGGATAATCTGTCCCAAGAGGTACAGGATATCGTGCGGACTACGCCACGACAGGCCTTTGTTATTCGCGCGTCTAAGGACGTGTATTATAACGAGGTCATCGCCCTTCTCGATATGCTGAAAGTAAACGGCGCTAAGTATATTAGTGTCGCTACGGATCGGAAGTGATTCTATGTTTGAATCGCATTATTTTCGACCGTTTTTGATATCCCTGTGCATCAGTATTCTCATGATAACGGGCATGGGGCTTTCACTAAAGGGCATGAGTGGCACTGGTGCAGGCCAAGAGGCAGCTGAGATTAGCTTTGATTTAGCCGATGCTGGTGAAAGCGAACAAGCCGAGGATCATCCGACGGTAACGCCGCCACCAGAGGAGGCAAAACCTCCTACAGATGCACCTGCGTCGGTAGCTCAGAAACAAGAAACGAAACCGCCTGTAAATACCGTAGAACCACAGAAAACTATAGATACAGAACAACCAGCATCGGCTACAAAACGTGAATGGGCTGTTCCAAAGGCCATAGAATCTGAGGGCTACTGGCGGTGAGACAGGTGTTGTGACACATCAAAAAAACAGGAACAACAAAAAGAAATTAGTAGGCAATGACGTATCGACGGATCCTAATGCAGAAGGTAATGGTCTCGATAATACAGATAAAGACCTATCGTTTTTTGCGGATGCACTCAATTTGCTGACGCCGGGTCAACGGGCGTGGCTCGAACAATCGGATATTAATCCTACAGAATATTTGCGCCAAGTGAAAGAACAAGGCCAAGCATCATCTGTACGCGGCGAAGCCGTTGTGCGCGTTAACTTTGACGCTAGCGGCAATGTAATCGTCGGCGTTAATACCCCACGTATCGTAGAGGACTCTGTTCCTCCTGATGTACGAGACGAAGCGATACGTATCATCAAGACGAGCGGTAGTATTGTTAACAAACGTGGACAAGTCGTGTCCTTAGCCATCCCTGTCGTACTAGGACAATAAAGAGGCATACCTCACATACATGGTTGTATGTAAGATATGCCTCTTTTTGTTATGCCTATGATTTGCTAGTTGAGTAATCTCTTGTTCGACTACATGCTATGTTATGAGTCTGTTGCTCAACTACGTGCTATTGTTTGCGTCCGTTGTTCAACTACTTACGTTTTAACGCCGTTTTCGTGCTGTTGAACACCGCATAGTAAATGATGATGCCACCGATGAATAATGTCACTTGCATTTGTGTTGTGTATTGGTCTACACGCCATAGTGCAAAGGCATAGAAGAACATAGTAATGAGCATAATTAAGAAAGCTAGGATACGACGCACATTCGTATGAACCACATTGGATGTAGCGATGCGACCTTTATTGATGACTACATATATAAGAGATACTAAAATATCCACTGCGTATATGCCTAAAAATCCAGTTGATAGGCATGTCATTAAACACGAAGAAGCCGAGGACGATAAAACTGATGAGAAAAAATAATTTTATCAACGTGCTTGCTGTTTGAGATTCTTTCGGTTGTTGTATCTGTTCTTTATGTTGTTTCTTTGCCATGATCTACTCCTATATGTGCATTATTAGTATGTTGATACGATATATCACTTATTTATACATTACTATTATAATAATAAATTACAAAACAATCTATACAAAATAAATACCGAACATTAAGAAAAACTAATATATATATTATTCGGAAAATTGCGGAAGATTTATTGAACCAAGCTTTTACATATGGTACAATTATTATATAAAAAATCTAGCTTTCACCATGCAAAGGAGACATCATGATACCACGTTATACACGAGAAGAAATGGGCCATATTTGGAGCGAACGTAACGAGTTCGACACAATGTTATTGGTTGAAACATTGGCATCTGAAGCGCAAGCTGAGCTTGGCGTGATTCCGAAGGAAGCAGAAAAATCATTCGGGAAAAGGGCAATTTTGATGTTGAAAGAATTCACGAAATCGAACGTGAAACAAATCATGACATCATTTCCTTTGTGACTGCTGTGGGCGAATATGTAGGCCCTGAAGCGGCTAAATACATTCATCTTGGCTTGACATCCACGGACGTTAAGGACACTGCACTTGGCTATATGATGAAACAATCTTGCGATATTTTTGATTGAAGATTTGAAACAATTACACGCTGTATTGCGCCGTCGCGCTGCAGAATTCAAACATACGCCTATGATTGGTCGTACTCACGGTATTCACGGAGAACCTACTACATTCGGTTTAAAGATTTGCCTTTGGATGGCAGAGGTAGAACGCGATATCGAACGCATGGAACATGCTCGTAAAAGCGTTGCTGTTGGTAAATTGTCCGGTGCTGTTGGTACATACTCCAACATCGACCCATTCGTAGAACAATACGTATGTGAAAAACTAGGCCTTGAACCTGTTAAAATCGCCACTCAAGTTGTACAACGTGACCGTCACGCTGAACTATTGTCCACCATTGCTGTTGTAGGTGGTACATTGGATAAAAATTGCTTTGGAAATCTGTCACTTGCAACGCACCGAAGTGCGCGAAGCGGAAGAATACTTTAGCCCTAAACAAAAAGGTTCCTCCGCGATGCCTCATAAACGTAATCCTATCACTTGTGAAAGAATTTGTGGTATGGCTCGTTTATTGCGTGGTTATGCACAATCTGCGTACGAAGACCAAGCTTTGTGGCATGAACGCGACATCTCCCATAGCTCTGTAGAACGCGTTATCTTACCAGATGCAACCATCGCGTTGAACTACATGCTTCACCCTAACAATCCGTACCATCGATAAATTGTTGGTATACCCTGAAACAATGCTTAAAAAAACCTTAACCTTACAGGTGGCCTTGTATTCAGCCAAACAATTTTGACACACCTCGTAGACAAAGGTGCCGTACGTGATGAAGCATACCGTTGGGTACAAAAACACGCTATGGAACGCTGGCTCGAAGGCAAAGACTTCGCTACAGGTCTAAAATCCGATGAAAACATCAAAAAATACATGATCGACGAAGAAATCGATGCATGCTTCGATCCATATAAACTATTGAAACACGTAGATACAATAATGGCTCGTTTCGGCCTATAATTCTACCGGTACAGGACGGGCACCCTCCTCAAAGCCTCCACCGCTTTTAATCTGTTCCCCTTCGGGGACAGGGCAAAAGTCGTTTTGAGAAGGGTACCCGTCCTTTTTCACTATAGATTCTATGCCGAAATGAGCCATTGGGACGAGAAAAAAAGCCGACACGCTATCGCGCTAAAGCGGGACCCGAAGTCGTTTTGAGGAAGGTATCCGTCCTTTTCGCTATAAGTTCTATGCCGAAATGAGCCATAGGGAGAAGGACAGAGTCGTTTTCTGAACGGACCATCCTTTTTGCATTAAACCTTCTATGCCGAAAAACGAGCCATAGAGGCAGACAGGGCAAAGTCGTTTTGAGAAGGGTACCCGTCCTTTTTCGCTATAAGTTCTATGCCGAAATGAGCCATTGGAACGAGAAAAAGCTGACACGCTATCGCGCTAAAGCGGGACCCGAAGTCGTTTTGAGGAAGGTATCCGTCCTTTTTTGTTTATCGCAAGTGCCGTATTTTCTTACGGTGCTTCATATTATTAGTAGTTAGAAAGGGGATAGGCTAAGTAAAAAAACGACTTTGTGTTTCGCCCTAGTGTGTATTTTGTTATGGGGTTTTTGTTTAGCATGCTTGGTATGGGGATAAGGGCGAAAACGTTTTGAATGATGGATGATGAGGGTTCAAAAAACGACTTTGGCCCTGCGAAGCCCGAAGGGCGAAGTCAAATCCGGCCGGTGGAGGCTCTTATTTTATTTACAGCAAGTGCCGTATTTTCTTACGGTGCTTCATAATTATTAGTAGTTAGAAAGGGGATAGGCTAAGTAAAAAAACGACTTTGGCCCTGCGAAGCCCAAAGGGCGAAGCAGACCCGGCCGGTGGAGGCTTTTTTACTTAGCCTATTCCCTACTTACGGAGGATATATGAAAAGCACCATAAGAAAATACGCACCGCCTATCTTTCATTGCATTAACGATTTCGGTCAAGGTTCTCTCGCTGCATTGATACCGTTTTTTATTGCTAATTTTAATCTCAATTATTATCAATCGGCTTCCATTATTTTCTGTAATACCGTGGTAGCGTCTATTGCTCAGCCTATTTTTGGGGTATGTAGCGGATCGATGGCGCGTGCCTTGGTTTATTCCGGTAGGCTTTACGGTGACTCTTGTGTCCATTAGTGCTATGGCGCTGGCTACGAACTATGAAATGATTCTTGCTTTGTCTCTTTTAGCCGGCGTAGGGGCTGCGCTATTTCATCCTGAGGCGGCTCTTCTTGTAAATCGTACACAATCTCACGAGATTGGCAATGCCATGGGGCGCTTTGCGGTTGGTGGCAGCGCTGGTTTTGCCTTAGGGCCGCTCATTGCTGGTGGCGTTTATGTCTTTGGCGGCCAATTCCTTTGGGTGTTTACGGCTATTGCCGCGCTCGGCGTGTTGCTATATCTATATGCGTTCACAGGTCATACTACTGAGGCCGAAGATGCGCGTGAATGTGAAAGCCAAATTAAGGGCACAAATACAGGCATAAACGATTGGGTGAGTTTTACAAAGCTATTTTTCGTCATTGCCTCTCGATCAATTTTGTTCTCCGTATTATCGATTTTTATACCGATTTTATACATTACTGTTATCAATGGCGAAGCCGGTGCATCGAGCTTGGCACTTACTATGTACTTTGCCATGGGGGCTGTCCTCACCTATATGGGTGGTGCATTATCAGATAAGCTAGGCTTTCTAAAAACAGTGCGCTTAGGTAATATTATATTTTTACCATCCGTATTAGTGTTTATCTTCGTACCGAATGCATGGGGATTTTTTGGCGCCATGATACCAATGGCCTTTGGCGTGTTCTCACAATATGGACCTATTACTGTTCTAGGCCAAAAATACCTTGCTAAAAATGCAGGCTTTGCATCAGGCATTACATTGGGCCTCGGCATTACATTAGGCGGCCTCGTAGCGCCATATATTGGACATTTAGCAGATATTTACGATGTACAAACAGCGTTGATGACACTGATCCCTGTTGGTGCGTTAGGATTATTAATGAGCTTCTGGTTGAAAGAACCTAAATGAAATAATTGTTATACAGTATAGGCTTGTGCTAATTCTTGGGGACGCATAATATACGTCTTTAAAATTAGTACAGGCCTGTACTAATTTGTAGGTGAGCCCCTATATCCCTGTTTTTAGAATTAGAACAGGCGTGTACTAATTTGTAGGGGCACATACACCCCTTTTGGGAATTAGAACAGGCGTGTACTAATTTGTAGGGACACATACACTCCTTTTTGGGAATTAGAACAGGTGTGTACTAATTCGTAAGGGCACATATATACGCGCGTTTGAATTAAACTCTTTATTTAGTCTTTTCGTGCTTTGCTATTATGTTGTATAATAACTATGGATTAATTTGACTTTCACAATTGGAGGACATAGATATGGCAACAAGTATGGTAATCGGCACTCAATGGGGTGACGAGGGTAAAGGTAAAATCGTTGACTGGATTGCGGAACGTGCAGACGTTGTAGTGCGCAGCCAAGGCGGTAATAATGCAGGTCACACTGTTGTAGTAGATGACAAGGCATTCGCGCTTCGTTTATTGCCAAGTGGTATTTTGTACGATGATAAACAAAATATCGTTGGTACAGGCGTTGTTATTGATCCTAAGGTGTTGTTACAAGAAATTGAAGGTCTTGAAAAACAAGGTAAATCTGCTAAATCCCTTCACATTTCTGACCGTGCTCATGTCATCATGCCTTACCATATTGCTCTTGATATGGCCGAAGAAGCATCCAAAGGTGATGCTAAAATCGGTACTACTAAAAACGGCATCGGCCCTTGCTATGCTGATAAGGTAAACCGTATCGGCATCCGCATTTGCGACTTGTACGACATGGAAACGTTCAAACAAAAATTGGCGTACAATGTTGAGTTTAAAAACAAAATGCTTACAAAGGTATACGATGCTGAACCTGTTAATTACGATGAAATCTTAGCAGATTACATTAAATATGCAGAGGCTTTGAAACCTTATGTAACTGATACAAATAATGCTGTGTTGAAAGCGATTAAAGAGGACAAAAAGGTATTGTTCGAAGGTGCGCAAGCAACTATGCTCGATCTTGATCATGGTACTTACCCATTCGTAACATCCTCCCATCCAATCGCTGGTGGTGCGTCCACCGGCGCTGGTGTAGGTCCCTAACTATTTGAAAAAAATATTTTCGGCGTTGTGAAAGCTTACGCTACACGTGTTGGTGCAGGCCCATTCCCTACAGAACAACTTAATGAAATTGGTGAAGAGCTTCGTACGCTTGGTCATGAGTTCGGTACTGTAACAGGTCGTCCTCGCCGTACTGGTTGGTTAGATCTTATGGTTGTAAAATACGCAGCAGGTCTTAGCAGCCTTTGATTATTTAGCTATTACATCGTTTGGATATTCTTGATTCTTTCAAAGAATTGAAAAATCTGTGTAGGTTATAAATTAAACGGCAAAAAAACGTTGAAGGCTTCCCTGCTAGCTTGACAAATCTTGAAGCATGCGAACCTGTATATGAAACATTGCCAGGTTGGGGAAACAGACATTTCCGGCATCCGTTCTTATGATGAATTGCCTGAAAAATGCGCGTAAATACGTAGAACGTATTGCAGAAGTAACAGGCGTGCCTTTGGGTATCGTATCTGTTGGTCCCTAATCGTAACCAAACAATCGATCTTGTTAACGTATTTTTAATCTGCTGTAGCCAATTATTATAGAAAAATAATAAGCGGAGATTCTTATTAGAGAATCTCCGCTTTTATGCGTATTTTTCTATCTCATAAATAAATTTAATTATTCAATTAAAATGTTTTAATGAGAATAAAAAAAGAAAAAAATAGATTTAGTTATAAAAAAATAGTATATAATAGTATAAAAGTAGATTGATAATTTTTGATGTATATTGAGGAGTTTTTCTTATGGTTGAAGTTTCTTATGAACGTTTAGCGACGATTTTTAAAGCGCTCAGTGATGAAACAAGATTACATATTATAGATATGTTGTCATGTAATGAGTTGTGTGCAGCAGATATTTTGGCAAGTTTTAATTTGTCTCAATCCACATTGAGCTACCACATGAAAATCTTAATTGATGCTGGCGTTGTAAATTCTCAACGTAATGGTCTTTGGACTCGCTATTCCATCAATGAAGATACATTTGGTGACATTTTGGAAATCATTCCACAATTGTACAAAACTAAAGACGAATGCATTTGCGCACAAATCAAATACTGCCGTCTTGATGAACACGAACAAGACGCGTAATCATGAGACGCTGGATTATGCATGTTGATATGGATGCTTTCTTTGCATCCGTAGAACAACTGGATCATCCTGAATACAAAGGCCACCCCGTTATCGTGGGTGGTCTTTCTTCGCGTGGCGTCGTAGCTACTGCATCCTATGAGGCTCGAAAATTTGGCGTCCATTCGGCCATGCCTATTTCTCGGGCCAAGAAACTTTGTCCGCACGGCATCTACGTGTATCCGAATATGGCTCGCTACAAGGAGATTTCTCAGATCATCCACAAGGTGATGGAGGAATTTACACCTATCATTGAGCCCTTATCTCTGGACGAAGCCTTCTTGGATGTTACGGGTATTACCCATAAATTCACAGGCCCCAAGGCTTTGGGCCGTGCTATTAAGGATCGCGTGTTTGAGGAAACGGGGCTCATCATTTCGGCGGGCCTGGCTCCGAATAAATTCCTTGCTAAACTGGCATCTGACCTAGATAAGCCTGATGGGCTTGTGGTCATTCCTTATGGTAAGGAATGTGAAAGCCTCGCCAATTTGCCCATAAAACGCATATGGGGTGTAGGCCCTAGCACGGAACGTCGCCTTAAAGATGGTGGTTTTGCCTTGATAAAGGATGTGCAGGCCTTGTCAGATGAGAAACCGTTAGTGCCTTATGTGGGCAATCAGGCACGGCGTATTTGGGAACTGGCACGAGGCATCGATGAACGACCTGTAGAACCGGATCGTCAAATCCAGTCTGTCGGTAATGAGGAGACCTATGAAAGCGATGTCGAGGATCCGGCTGTTATCGATTTAGAACTTCATTACTTTGCCAATCGCGTAGCCAAACGATTGCGTAAATATGGTTTGATGGGTCATACCGTGTCGATTAAGGTGCGATACAATGATTTTAAAACCGTATCTCGTCAGAAACGACTAGATTCTGCTACGGACCAAGAACGTATTATCTATGATACATCCGTGCTATTGTGGAATAAGCTCATGCGTGAACGGAGCAATGCTAGACAATGGGAGGCTCGCAATACTAGCCAATCGAATCGCCGTGATGCTAATACTTTCACCGACAACGCTAATGATAGACCGATTACGGAGAATCGTGAGATGATGGGCGCCGCACCGTTACCTCAATTTGATACATCCGTTCTCGATATGCCGCTCAAACCAATTCGGCTCTTAGGTGTGACGGTTAGTGGACTTTCAACAGAAGGAATTGTACAGGACGATTTATTCTCCATTGAAACGGGCGAGAAAGATGAGAAGCTTTCAACCGTGCTAGACTCGTTGGCATCTAAATTTGGTGAAGGGGCTATCATGAGTGGAGCCCTTTGGCGTCGTGCTCACGGCGATGGTGGAGAACGGCGAAAAACGGTCGGAATTAAAGGCCGAAATGGATTTAGATAATGAAGAATAAAAATTCTTTTCAAGAATAGAAACATTCATGATACAATGTACATGTATAGAAATGTGTATACGTATGAAACTATCTGCAAGAGAGGTATAAATATGAGTATATTTCGTGTGGCCATCCATTATGGCGTAAATAGCAACGGGGTTTTATCTTACGATACGGATACAAAAATCGTAACGATAGATTTACCTGAACAAGAATGGATTGATAAGGTCCGTGCATACTTAAACGAAGAACATACTATTGAGAATGCAACAGGTCTCGATACGTATGAACGGGTACAAGTAAAACCTTTAGAATCCTTGGAAAACTTTAAATTAGCTCTTACACGCATGTGGGGTGCTATTGACGTACAAGTCGATTGGAGCCGCCCAGCGTAATTAACATGAGAACCCCTTCGTAGCCATGGTGGTGCTATGAAGGGGTTTTCTTATTGTTGCTATAGTTTTTTTACCAAAGATTGGAGGTGGAAAATTAACTTTGTCATGAAGCGTGTATTTAAGTATTGCTAATCAAATTTTTGGTTCGTTAAGTCTTGATACATAAGCTTAGCAATTTCATACTGTGGGTCGCCAGCTTGCAATTGGTGTGAAGGTAGTTTAAATACAGCCTCAGCTCTTTCGTCTTTCTTGATATCGATGCCTTTTACATCGTCAGAACGGCTTATGGAAATGGTATGGGTTGTTGGATTTATGAAGTACGCATTTACATCGATGCTGAAAGCTTTATTTTCGTCCTTTCTCATGATTGTACGAAGAATCATAGCTGAAATAGCAGTAGTACCATCTTTTTCACCCTAATAGCTGTTTAGATGTGTAGTCTACATAATCTGCATAGACATAAATGTCGCCTGGTTTTTGCCTTTGTCATAATCTTGTGTGTAGGCCTCAACCAAACGCAAATCGAGTTGTCTGCCAAATGGTCGAGAGAACATTTCGCTTTGTAGTTCGCGTGTTTCACTAACAGGTGGATAGAACGGTATAGGCGTTAAACCTTTTAGCATATCCGCGCGAGTTTCGTTTTTTCGTTTAGCGCGACGTTCCGCAGTGACCTTGTCTCAAAACGTTGACGCTCTTTTAACATGGCCTTTTCTTGTTCTTCTTTTGATTTATAAGTTTTTACGGATACAACACGGTTACCAGACATAGTGACTGTCGAATAAATTGGTTTACCGTTAGTAGGTTTTCCCTCAGAAGCATCAATCGTAGATTGTACTATGGCTGGTGTTGCGCTTTCAATTGATTTTCTTAACTCTGGAATATTGGCATAATCCATATCAACCACAGCAGTATCTGTGCTTTCACTTGGCTGCACAGGGGAAGCCCCATACGCAGATGATATGGCTAATATTGCTAATAGTGAACTTGTGATAATTGAACGTTTACATAGTTTCATTGCATATACCTCTTTTTGTAAGAACTCTCTAATACTATCAACAGCTGTATTATAGCATAGTTCTTGCATAGATAGATTTAAAAACGATATAATAAAGTATACATGCGTCTATAGCTCAGTAGGATAGAGCAGCAGTTTCCTAAACTGCAGGTTGTGGGTTCAAGTCCCTCTAGGCGCACCATTATAAATGCAGTAGGCATAAGGGTTTTTGGTCCTTATGCCTTTTTTGCTTTTATGAAAATAGTTTCGTTATGCTAGCAAAAAGGGCTCGCTAGCATAAAATTTTTGCTAGCAAAATGCAATCTTATGAGATTCATATGAATTGAATCATGCAAATAATTCTTTTGCAAAATCTAATTCATCCTCTTTGCTTGTAATAGCATGGGTGTATACGTTAACAATCATATCAATTGTAGTATGACCAGTCCACTGTGCAATCGTAGCTAAAGGGACGCCTTTAGCTACTAAATGAGAAATATAGGTATGTCGAGCAACATGAGATGTTAAGGGAGTTGTAAAGCCGAGCTTTTGACCTACATCTCGAAAGTACCTATTACGAAAGTTATCAGGATACATTCGGTTGGTCTTGCTTTTATTTTCTACTACCCAACCCGTTTTATTTGACCTCTTTGCTGACTTTAATAATTCAACAAGGGTTTTACTATTAAAAGGCACTTTGCGTACGCTAGAAGGCGTTTTAGTAGCTTTTACACCATATCCTGATTCAGTACGACCAATTGCCCGTCGAATATGTACATAGCCTCGAGAATCATCAAGAAATTCAATATCTTCCCAGGTCAATGCTAATAATTCTTGTGATCGTAACCCTGTGTTGAAGATGAGATACATTGCGTGTTCTAGCCAATGCCCCTTAAAGTAATGAAGAAAACGTGATACTTCATCTGTTGTTAATGGGTGCTTGGGTTGCTTTACAATCTTCACATCCGGTTTTATTAGCCGTTTGCTAAAATCCTCATCTATAAGGTCTAGGCTGTAAAGTTTGCTTAACGTAGCATTCAAGACAGTGAACATCTTCTTTATATTAGTAGTGTATTTATCTACGAATGCTTGCAAGATACCCTTTGTTAGCTCACCAATGGCCATGTTACCGAAATAAGGCTTTATACGGTCTTCTATAATTGTTACATACAATTGTTTAGTACCTACTTCAAGGCACCTATGATTGTAATAATCAACACAAAAGTCGTAGTAACTTTGTTGTAATTTCTTGGCCTTTTTACGGTCAACCTTACTAGATGGCATCTGCGAATATTGTTGGAGATAATCAAACTTAAACTTACCGGCATCACGTTCGCTAATAATCAGTAAACGTTTTGCCTCAGCTAAATCTTTTGATGTAAACCCTTCTGATTTATACATAAATACTTCGCCATTTTCTTTTATAAAAATAAAGGCAAGTCTCTTACGTAAAAAAATAGGTATTGCCACTACGTTGTTTTATTTGGGTTATTCGACCTTTACCTTTAGGTATAGGATACATTGTAGGTGCCTCCTCATCGGATGCTTGTACGGTCGAATGACACTTTGCAAATTCATTGTACAAGCATGGATAAGAAGTCGCAATAAATTTTTTACAATTATCGAATGTTAGTACGATTTTATTGCCTATATGATTAGCTGAAAGAAGTAAGCCCTGATTTTTTAGCTTGTTTCTTACAGTTTGAGTTGTAACGCCTATAAATTTGGCCAGTTCTTTTTAGAGTGAGGCCATTCTGATGTTGCTGCATGATCTAATGGCCTCCTTCCTATACATAAAATGACCATTTTAGAAGCTAACAATAGCAAAGTAATATGTTTATCTATCGGTATTGTCAGAATCAGTTGATTCGAACATACTTTCAGCGGTCTGTTCTGTAATATCGATAGTTATCATATCTGGTATACCTCTAGACCAATCTGGAGTTGCGGGAGGCATTAACGTCATTACCTTTACTAGTTTATTTTGTGCAGGTAAATCATCATATATCTCTTGAGAGCCCAATGAGCGAATAGAATTGATCATATCGTAACGAGCCATTTCGGCATGTAGGGTGCCTAATGAGCCTTTAGTGAGCATGATAGGCTCATAATCGGTCAATTCTTGTAAGGCCGTTGCCAGCTCCATTGGCGTTTCGCATATTTGAAGTTTGCTACGAGATATAATAAAGAATCCCATACCTTCTTCAATTGCAGGGGTTAAATTTTGTTCTGTTGTGTTGATAACTACGTCTTTCATGATTAGTTATGTCCTTTCATTACAAATAATGCATTATCGATTGTTAATTGAATTGGATTGCGGTCTTCTACGTTTTCCATGATTGCAGGGCGCAAAACGGAAGTAGTAGGGACGTTGATTGTCGCATGACATTCTATGACTTGTGCGACTGGTAGAGTCTAATAAACCCTGGTTGAAGAGTTTTTCGTACATAGCTACACAATCATTTTTGGTGTATCCATTCTGTCTTAGAATCTCCTCTAAACGAGCGATAATAATGCAATAATGACCTTCATTATCGATGTAACCAGCCATATTTCTGCTATAGCTTTCTTTATTATCCGCAATAGGAAGATGGCCACAGTTGATAGCATCTGCAATAAGTTCGCGAAGTGCATCTGCATCAGAGTGTCTACGATATTCCAGATGTTGTGCCTGAAGAATATTCAAGATATGCTGCTTGGCGCTTGTGAAGTCAATTGAAATTCCAAGTTCTTCACAAAACTGTACAAAAAAGTACAAGGTATTGAGCGCCATTGATCCATAGGCACATAATCGTGTATGGAGCTTTTGTTTTTGCAATGCTTGATACAGTATATGATGACGGTCTTTCAAGTCCATATGGGCTTGTTTGAATTGGGCTTCCATAAATGAAATCCAACTCGATAAGAATGCGTCAAATAACTCTGGAGATGTTTGAAGAAGCGTTAAATCTTGATTGCTATTAAAGTCAATATGGGCGGCTCTATCAAATTTATTGATAATAAGACGACCTTGGGTAGATTCATTTTCTACAGGTGATAATTCTGCAGTGATGATGACACCACCATCAAAAGGTTTGCATCTTCAAGCCCATTACCAAAGCGTTTCATTTTACTTGCTATAATTCCATCGCCAAGTATGCGCGCAATTGTATTGAGCTTCTCGACATCAGATCTACTATCATCAGCCTGAGCTTTTCGATAAATATCGTCAAATACATAAAGCCCTTGCCCATGTTTGCCTAAAATGTGGCTAATGGAAGCATTGGTACCATCAAACTTATAGAAGTAATCATTGTGGCATTTATTTTGGAGCCCACGACTAAGTAAATGCGCTAATACGCTCTTCCCATGCTGTGTTTCCCCTTGAAAGACCATGGCACTTTGTAATCTTTGCCCTGTGATTTTTTTGTAAGGTAGGGCTATGTGCGTTTGCAATGTATATAGCAATGCGGTTAATAACAGGTTTACATTTTTAGAAATCCGTAGATATGAATCTAAAAAAAGTCCTTGCCATACCAGGTGAACTTACTTTTTCTACGTCATTGATAACGTATGCTGTTCCCACTGGTATTTGCACATAAGTATTATTAAATGCGTATTGGCATGTATGGGTAGCAGAAGAATATATCCAGCCATGTATACTTAATTCGAGACTCTTTTGTCCACCTTGTGCCCAATATTGTGCTACTACATCTGAAAGGTAACGATCGAACAAACTTTTGTGAACTATATTGAAATAGGATTTATTGTTTCCCCAATTTTAGTTAATTCAGATTTGTAACGATTTTCTGATATGCCTCTTAGAGTGCATCCTTGAGCATGGGTTATTTGAACTTGGTAGGTAGTTTCACCAGAGCTATCAAGTCTGTCACGAATTTCAATTACTCTTTGGATTGCAAGTGCAAAGTTAGCAATTTCAGTTCGTTTATCAGAACTTTTACGGTAATACAACGCACCACGGTTATAATCCCATTCGTAGTCCCCAAAATGAATGGTGATACCTGGATATTGAACATTAGCAATCACCTTGTTAGATGGAGGAATGAGAGCAACTGCTGTGGTAGTATTGGCTATACTATCAGTTGTAGTCGATAAAGGACTTGTTAAGCTAGTATTGGATGGCTTAATAAGATTCATTTTAGCTGTAGCATTTGTTGATGCTTTTAAACTATCGAAATAGCCCTTTGTGACCTTATGTTTGTTTTCTATATATGTTTTCACTACAGGATTATTAGCAGTTGGTAATCCTGTAGTATTAGGAACTATAGAAAAACGTGGTGTTCTTTTGACCCGGTTGCAGTTGTTCAGCCGTCTTATTAGCTGAATTTCTTCTCCATTCCTCTTTTTCAATACCTTTTTGAAGCATTTTTAGTTAATAATGTTTCAGACATTTTGCTACCTCCTTAAAAGGAATAATTTATGAGCAAATTCGCTCATGAATCATCCTAAATGATTTATGAGAATTACATAAGGAACGATTTATTTTTGATTTTCAGACAAAATAAAAAAGCCAGGAACTCAGTAAGCTCCTGGCTTTTTTACTTTCTCATGAGGTTGTTTTCGAGAGTTAGTGTTTCGCTTTTTGTATAAAAAAATCCACAAATTGTTTGTAACGATTAAGTTTAATCTTTAGGGAGATGTAGAAATAATCTTGTGGATTTAAATTGAATACTATACATGTAATTATGGGTTCGAATAGGAATTGTCTTAGAATTTCGGTGTGGTTATTAGTTGGATTATGATTACTCTTACTCGGAAAATAGAGTCTCTTTGGAATTATAGTTGCCTTTGGAAGAATGCTTTTGATTGTTGATAAACTTTGTAGAGTATTTTTGAGTGCAATTAGGTAGGCCTTTTTGGACAACAACTCCTTATTGTTATTATGGGGGGCAATTGGATACAATCGCTCAATAATACTTGTTATATAATAATCGATATGTCGCTGATGTGAATTTAGCCAATTATTGCAGTCTTTTTATAGATTTTTTTCCTTTTGGGAGTTAGTGATATATCTAGCTAGCTTTCTGCTATTACTTAATTCATAGTGCTCGGTGTTGATATTTAATTCGTAGGTAATAATATCAGTATCTATACTATGATATAGAGTATTGAAAAAGGTCGAATGATTTGTCTATTAAATTTTGTAACTTTTTTTACCATGTTGATAAAGTTGATTTCTTGTTGATAGATGCGTGTCATTTCCAATTTAGCAACTGCTGTAGGGAAACGGTTGAGAGACGACCAAAAATATATTATTATCGTTATTTTTGTCTAACCACTTGGCGAGATCGGGCATTACTTCGAGGTTTGAAGTGGGTTGTATAGCGAGTAGTGTTATATAATCTGTCATTATATGAAATCGATTGGCAATATTTTTTTAATGTCAATAGATATATCTGGTTCTATTAGGGTTTGAAGTTCCTTGTGGTAACCTTTTTTTCCATTAATAATGTAGTCCACTCAGATCCAGTATATTGGATTTCTTTATTTATCAATTTCTTAGCAAGATTTATATCGGGCCAGAGGATGAATTTTTGTTGACTCCAATCGTGGTGGGAAGATTTATTGCCAAAAATTCAATATTGAAAAAGCACTGTTGCTTGTTATATCTGTTGGTGTTGGTAATGGTAACCAAGCGTCATGACAATAAAATATAAATCTTTTTATAATATCTAATGGTGTAATAAATGATGCTTCCATCCGAGCAAGCCATAAGATGATTTGCATTTCTTGGTCTTTAGTAATAGCAGTATTAAACAGTAAAATTGCATGGACTTGTTCTCCCAAATTCGTGTGTTTCGTTGACTTTGCCATGTATGCGTTAAGTAGTTTATCTAGGCTAATTTTACATGAGGATGCTTTTGTCGGCATCATACTTACATAATTCAAAGTCGATGTATTGCTGTGAGTGTTGGAGTTTTCGCTCAATATATTGGAGATGAAAAACGCTTTTAGTAGAATTAAAATTGAAATTATTGCTCTATTATACTGATGGTATCATTCGATTCAAAAATTAGTTTGAGGTCTTGTTACTGCTTCTATTAAGTCAGGTATTTCTCGCATTCCGTCAGTTAGGTTTTTGACGTTCTACTCGCTTAATCTCATTTTCTTTTTGTAATTTAGTTTTATAATGACTTTCTCGTCTTTGAGTAAGCTCTTTAATTCTAGATAAAAAGGTCTAATGTTCTTCTTTTTGATACATATCCTGTAGAAATATTTTCATAAATCAATGTATAGAGTTCGTTTAGGTATGAGTTGATCTCTTTGCTTTTTTTCCTCCTTCAGGTTCCGCAAACAATGTTGAAAAAAAGAAGTCTCAAAAAAATTTTATTCATGGACTCGATGTTTGGTGATTTTAGTGCTTGCTCGATATCATAAGCTTTTAAATACACTTTTCTTTAATCGTTGATGATTATCATCAATTAATGTAATATTTTTTTCAATAGACCAATTTGTTTCAAGAGAAGAGCGGGAACTTGTAGTGTTGTGATTGAATGCTTTGATTCTTCTCGTAAATTAATAGTGCTATATTCAATCAGTAATACACATTTTAATGATTGGTACCAGATAACATGTCGATCTTTAATAGGTTCTATTATTCGTAAGTAAATGGTTACATCTTTTATAATTATAAATAGCAATATTATTTTCAATAGATTTTGTAGGTGATTTCATACTTGTCCTATGTCCTGTCTTAGAGGTAATTTGTTTAAAAATTAATAAAATACATGTGTTTTTTTACATGATTTATATGGAGAAAACGTATTAAGACAAGACAAAAGACGGCTTTTTTTAGTAAGACAGTATAGTTATAAGGCGACTTTGTCAGAAGGTTTATTGTATGTCGCAGAGGGCGGATACAATGCCGGGCCCTCTTTGTTGCATACAATAAAGGTTATGACAAAAAGCCTTAGTAGTTAATACTATCTATATAGCAAAGCGCTTGAAAAACTTCGCGGTGTCTTGATTAATACAGTATATGTAGAATCTCTACTCATATTCGTTAAGATTTAATATTTCAATTATATAATATAATTTTGATGGCATATATAGCCATTCCTTAAGGTTAACCCCTAGGTGTCAATGCACCTAGGGGCATTTTTTTATGGGAGGATTTGTATGAACAAATATTACCAAAACACCTTCTTATTTATAAGTAGGTATCAGTCAACATTGCAACCATTCTTGGAAGTCTTACAGTGGGCGTGCAGAAAACAAATTGAACGTTTAGATAGTGCCTCTTGTTCGTATGGGGATGTTTGCCAATATGCTTACAGACAGTCGAAAACATAGCATCATTGATTATGATCTCTATCAGCACAATCAGACAAAGGAATATATTCTACGTATTCATACAGAAAGCGAAGGTGATACACACCCTATTGATATGGAATATTGTAGAGTGTATTTGTCCCCTGATATTAAATTACATTACGTATCAGAAGAACGCTCTGAACTGACCTATATTAATACAGATACATCACATGTATACTTGCCTATTCGATTCAAGATTGAATTATACATTGATGAAACCTATGATATTAACTATTTTCTTAACTTAACTACTTTTACAGCGATTTTTTTAGTGTCGACATTTCCTTTGCTACATATTGATATCTTCGACGGTATTAAAGCGATTCGCTCTAAAAATCAATCGTCATATTAAATCGCTAAATACTAATAATTGGTGTCAAATTTCCAGTTATGAATCTAAATAATTTATTTCTATACAAGGAGAATCTATTATGAATACAACAGTTGAAGCTATGTTAACAGAAATTTTTGCCAAAGGCATCCGTACAAGAGTTAGTTGAACGTTATGGAGATCCGTATGATGCATTATTCCATGCAGAAGAATCTGAGTGGTATGATGCACCAGGCATGGGAAATCGTGGCATTGCCAAACTACGTGCCATTAAATCTATTATTAAAAATGTGCAAAACAGGCCTCGTAAAGCCCCTATTAATGTAGGACGACCTATTGACATCTATAAGGCCATGTCGGATATGCAGTACTTTGAAACCGAACACGTACGAGTACTATATCTTAATGCTAGAAATAATCTAATAAAATCTGAAGATATCTCTATTGGTGATGTAACGACAGCCTCTTTAGACATTAAATGCATTTTCTCTTCTGCGGTCCGTTTAAAAGCTTGTGGAATTGTCATTGTCCATAACCACCCTTCTGGCGATTCTCATCCAAGTGAATTAGATATTCAATGTACTAAACGAGTCGCTGAAGCGGGTAGACTATTTGATATTCCCGTACTAGACCACATTATTATCGGACATGGTGAATTTCATAGTATGAGTGAATGTGGACAAGTATAAGGAGGATATTATGCCAGCCAAACGATTTATTTGCCCCAACGGGGATGAAATTAATATGTATGAATGCCTATTACGATGCCCGCAAGATACGAGATGTATGTTTTTACCTACATTACGTGCGGTAGCTTCATCATTAGAACGCAATTTAACTAAGCCTTCTGTTACTGAACTACTAAGTGGTACTCGTGAATTATATCTAAAAAAGATTACTGAATATGCCGTAGATCCGCAAAAACAACTATACGCTTTACATGGTTCCGCTGTGCATACCCTTACAGAGCGTCATACAAGTGGCAATATGTTTTCAGAAGAGCGGTTAAAAACACTACCACAACAGGACAGCTTGATTTATATGGACAAGTGTTGTCCAATACGGACACCACACTGGGGGATTTGAAAATTACGAGTTCCTATAAGTTGATGAGAGCATTAGGTTACTATAAAAAAGATGTTGAAACTGGTGAAGTGTATAAAACAGGAGTAAAAAAAGGTCAACCTAAAACAAGAAAAGAATTATTCACAGATGGAGTACGTCATATATTGGATTGGGCTTTGCAGTTGAACTATTATCGACTGCTGTTAGAGGAAGAAAACTATACGGTGTCATCTATGGTTATTCAGGCCCTTTGTCGTGATACAGGGCTGCGTATTGCCTCTGAACGAGGTATTACAAAGCCGTTATATCTTATCCCTATCAATCCAATCAGCAATCATTGGTTAAAACGATATATGGAAGCTAAAGCAAAACGGTTACAACAAGCCATAGAAACGGGTGTAGTACCGAAGAAATGTAGCCAACGTGAAACTTGGCACGGTAAAAAATGTGAAGGTTATTGTGCTGTATCCGCTCAATGCAAAGCGATTGAAGAAGCACAACAAGTTAAGTCAGCATAATAGAAAGGAATCATTATGACACAATACTGCGGTATTATTATTACGGAGACAGATCTCTATGTATCTGTGGTAAAAAGAATACAAAATAAAATTAAAGTACTAGACCGCTATGTATATAAACGTAGTAAATCGCTTATATCAGATTTATCTGCCATCCATAGTAAAAATAAGAATATACCTACGATTTACTCATTAGCATATACAGAAATTCCACAGCTTATATTTAATAAAACTTGCTCTAGTAACCCTTTGCGGGGATGCTTGGAAACAACGAGATAAACTTGTTTCAGCAAAAGATAATCGATATACGTATCAATTTATATTACCCACTATAGATAACCAAGAATGGTCATATATGGTGGGTATTTCTCAATCTAATATATCTCAATTACAATGTGCTGAAAAAAACAAAAATCATATGGAAATAGAAGTTGTTTCTTATTGGCCAGTACCATTATTGGATTTACATCAAAAGCATAATAAACCTATTCTTTTACTAATTGAGAATAACAATATAGTTACTGGCTACCTTTTGTATTGGAACGGTAATTGTCTCTACAATCAGCTGGAATAGAAATACAGAAACGCCAGAAAATATGCTTCAACGCTTACTAGAAGAATCTCCTATCAGATTAATTGATTCATTTGAAGTCCAAGCATACTTGTCTGATGAAACATATCTTTTGTGGAAAGATACAATCACCCAATATGGTGAGGTTAATACATCAAATATTAATGATGTTATAAATCACTTTACCTATCGTTGGAATAATGATGTATATATGGATGCAAAGCAGCAGGACTAAGTTATTATCTAGCTCGATCTGGTGTGCAAGCGGAGGAAGAAAAATGACAAATACAGCATTATATGAAAAGTTATCACTCGCTATGAAAAGTTGTAGCTACATTGAAAAAACAGGTGAAAATACCTTTCATGGGTATTCTTACGTTACTAGTAGCGATGTATTAGAACGTGTAAACGATGCTCTTACAAGTGTTGGGCTTATTACCGCCGTTACACCTACGCTTCTTGACTTGCGTGAGGTACAAACCGCTAAAGGTAATGTCGATAAGCACGCTACGATTAGCGTTACAATTTCAATAATTGATGTAGAGACAGGTGAATCGGTACAAATAAGTGGTATTGGTTCAGGTCAAGATAGCGGTGATAAGGCTATCATGAAAGCCGAAACAGCAGCTATAAAATATGCTTATATGCTGAGCTTCTGTATTGCTACAGGTGATGACCCTGAAGCTGATGATAATACAGACGTTAATACGCAAACTATGTCACGGTCTAAGGAATCTATTACTAGAAAGAAAATCACTTCCTCTCAAATTATGACGACTGATGATTTACATTGTACAGATTGTGGATGTGCTATATCCAGTAAAGTATCTAGTTATTCTAAACAACGTTATCATATGCCTTTGTGTATGAACTGCCAGAAGAATCATCAGTCTGTAGCATAACTCACTCCACTATAATTTGAAGGGGGGTGAGATTATGGATCCAGTTATCACACGAATTATTATTGAAGCAGCCGCTACAGCTTTACTTTACTTAATTGCAGATGAATAATATATGAGCCATGTCGATAATACGACATGGCTCAAATTTTTTGTTTTTTTATAATAATATGCCTTGTGCCTATAGTATATTTTTTTCATATTATAGAAAGATTGGTAGTATTTTCGTATAATATAATAATATAAAAAGTAATAAATCGAAGAAAGTGGTAGTATAAGAATTTAATTTATAGAACCTGACCTAGTGGGATTTGTAGATTTTAATTTTCTACTTAGGAAATATAGTTTCATTCGTGGGTATGTTGTTAACTTTATGTAGTTATTAAACATATTGCTGTAGAATTTGGAGGAAGTTTTGTGACTAAGTTTACGGTTATAGATTTATTTTTCCGGCGCAAAAGTACCTATCTAAAGGTTTTTTTGGATGCCGGATATAATGTAGTACTAGGAATAGATTTTAATGATAGTGCATTGAAAAGCTTTGAATGTAATCACGGTGATACTAAAGCATTAAAGTTAGATTTATTTGATATTAATAATGTAGATCTTATCGTGGATGAGTTTTCTAAGCAATATAAAAGCCTAGATGTTTTGATTGGGGGACCACCATGTCAGGGTTTTTCGCTTGCAGGAAAACGAGAAGCTGATGATGAGCGAAATATGTTATATAAAGCAATGGTTAGACTAGCGGAAATTATGAAGCCTAGGGCTGTTGTATTAGAAAATGTTCCTGGTATGTTGACTTTATATAATGGAGCTGGTAAAAAACGTATTTTTACGGATTTTGAAAAGTTAGGTTATAAGATGTCTGTAAAGGTACTTTATGCTCCTGAGTATGGAGTTCCGCAAATTCGTAAAAGGGCTTTTTTTGTGGGTATTTTAAATGCAGAAGCTCCTTTTGAGTTTCCGGCTCCAATACTTTCACAAGAGGAATTTATTACCTGTGAAGATGCAATTGGTGATTTACCCGCTTTGGAAGGTATTTATGGTGAAGATGTTCAAGAATATGAAGTAAAACCTAAGACAAAGTATCAAGAAGAAATGCGGAAAAAAATTCTAAGAAGATATATAACCATATAGGAACTATTCATTCTGAGAAAACCGTGAAAATGATTTCTCTCGTACCTGAAGGTAAAAAAATTATAAGGCATTACCAGAGGAATATAGAAGTTTATATAAATATAATGAGGCTCTTACAAGGTATCATAGTAAAAAAAGCCATCATTGACCATTAATACTGGACATCGATCACATTTTTCATTATAAATATAATCGTATTCCCACAGTACGAGAAAGCGCACGATTGCAATCGTTCCCTGATGATTTTATTTTTTTTATGGGAATAAATCTGAACAATATAAGCAAGTTGGAAATGCAGTCCCACCAAAGCTTGGATACGCACTGGCTAAGAAATTAAAAAGTTACCTAGAAAGGTAGATAGATATGAAAAAGTATAAGTTTATTGACTTATTTGCTGGCTGTGGGGGCTTGGAAGATGGTTTTTGCAAACCGGTTTTTGAATGTGTTGCATCTGTGGAATGGTTAAAACCTCAAGTTGAAACATTGAGGAAGCGCTTAATGGATAAGTATCAGATGAGAAATGCAGATGAGAAAGTACTGCACTTTGATATTCAAAGAGAAAAAGAGTTATTTGAAGGCTGGGATGATAGCTCATTTGGCAAGTCTAAAGGGTTAGATTACCATGTAAATCAATCAAATGGAATTGATTTGATTATAGGTGGACCTCCATGTCAAGCATACTCGGTTGCCGGAAGAGTTAGAGATGAAAAATGGAATGCGTGATGATTATAGGAATTATCTTTTTGAACATTACTTATCAGTAGTTAATCGCTATCAACCAAAGGTATTCATTTTTGAGAATAGCCAGGAATTTTAAGTGCAAAACCAAGTGGTAAAAAAATCATTGATATTATTGAATCTGAATTTAGAAAAAATGGATATATTATTAGTCATAATTTAGCTAAAATAGGACTAATTGATTCTTCCTTGTATGGAGTACCACAAAAAAAGAAAGAGGGTTATTATCTTAGGGGTACTGAGAAGATCTATTTAAAAAATGAAGATATACAACTTAGAATAGATAGATTTTATAATCATCTGCTACCGCAATATAAAAGTCCTATAATTACGGTTGAAGATGCTATTGGTGATTTACCTATAATTTCCCTATATGGGAGGAATCAAAAACGAACTAGAAAAAAATCATACCATTATGAGTCTGGAGTTGATTGGCACATTCCTAGATATCATAATCTAAGGGATATGAAGATATATAAAATGTTAGCTGAAGATATTGAGACTGGAGAATGCAAATATACAAAATGCGGAGGCTATAACAAAGGTTTATGAGGAAGCAGTTGGTTCTAAGTCACCAATACATAGATATCACGTATTGCGAAGGGATGAACCAAGTACGACAATTATTGCGCATTTGTATAAGGATGGTAATAGGTTTATTCACTATGACTCTAAGCAAGCTAGAAGCATAACTCCACGTGAGGCTGCTAGGCTACAATCGTTTGATGATGAGTTTAGTTTTATTGGCACACAAGGAAGTGTATATCAAATGATTGGAAACGCAGTTCCACCTAGACTAGCATATGCAATAGGTTTGGCTGTAAGAGATTTTTTGGAGGGAATATGATATGGGGGATGTAAGAGCACATTATTTGTTTACAAATGATATGAGAGACTCAGTGTTAGATTCAAAAGCTCAAGAGTTTGCATGTATGTTTCTAAATAATACTGTACCATCTGCTAATGATAATAAAAGTCTTAATAATAGTGCAAATACGATTGGTTTTTTTATCTTAATTTAATAAATAAAGGTAATGTTGCTTTTAGTTGTCTGGAATGGAGATATAAGAAGCGTTGTTTTGAATTTTATAAAGACTTTTCAATACCCTAACCCTAGGACAAAAAGATAGCTTTATCGCGACGGTAAGAGATGGTATCCAGTTAGCACCAATGAGAGAGATCATTAAGATATTATTCTTATATAATCAAATATTTCCGGATAAGGCATATCTGACTATTGATGAAATTAGGCATTTTTGTGTTTTTTTAATGAAAAAAATAGCATTCTGTAAGACTCCAAATAGGGTTGAAGTTATAAATGATATTGAGACATATAGAGCATCTAATGAATTACCATCTTGTATTGTGCCAGAAGATGAACGAGACTGGAATTATGAGTCACGTCAATTAAGCTGTTTTTTAGGCATTATGGCTTGGTCAGGATTTATTGATATAGATAAGGATGGACTTGTAAAATTAGTAATCCCGAGACAAGATGATTTACAATATAAAGCTGCTTTATTAGAAGTTATTATGTTTAATGAATACTGGGAATATGGTGAAATAGATATAAATTATATTTCAACTGAAGCATTCAACGCATTAAGGACTAGCTATTTTAACTATTGTGACCAGTTTATTTTGAGAAATGATAAATTGAATGCAATAGCGACGAGTGATATACCAAGTACGCCTCGCCAACGTATTTTTTTGGTGCACCAGGAACTGGTAAGTCTTATTCTCTCAATGAAGAAGCTAAATCTCTAGTTAGTAATAAAAGCAATCATATTGAACGTGTAACATTTCATCCGGATTATACGTATGCTAATTTTTGTGGGTTCCTATAAACCAATTATGAAGCAAAGTGATATAGCATGTTTAGATGATGATTCTAAAAAAGTTCTTTCAGTTTTAAATAATCGTACTATAACAACCCAAGAAAAATATGATGCGTTGTATGAAAGTTTTAAAAAGCACTGATGGATTAACAAGATTGCCAATAATATTAGGATTATATTTTGATGACAGTTTTGAGACTAAAAAAAGAGGATGGAACTAAAGCCTCTAATAATAATTCAGTTGAACGTAACCATGGACGGGCTATAAGAAAATATGTTCAGCTATTATCCGAAGAATCTTATAAAGAAAAGATTGCTTATGAGTATGTGCCAGGGCCATTTATACGACTTTTAGTCAAAGCATTACAAAATCCAGAGGCCCCTTATGTGTTGATTGTTGAAGAAATTAATCGTGCTAATGTTGCAGCTGTATTTGGTGATGTATTTCAATTATTAGATCGAAATAATGATGGAGAAAGTGAATATAGTATAACTACAACCGCTGATATGCGAGCCTACTTACAGCGTGAATTAGGCAAAGATAAAGATGTTACTACTATAAAGATACCATCAAATCTGTTTATATGGGCTACTATGAACAGTGCAGACCAAGGTGTATATCCAATGGATACAGCATTTAAACGACGTTGGACTTTTTCGTATTATGGCCTTGATGATGAAGAAAACAATCTATCTGCTGCTGCTATAAAACCACGGTTTGAACTTGGGAAATCAAATAAATTAATTTCTTGGAATAGTTTGCGCAAAAGCAATTAATGATGAGTTGTCTACAGATACTTATAATATCAATGAAGATAAATTGATGGGACCTTTTTTTCTTGAAAGAAGAGGCATTGAAGGATAATACTAGCTTTAATGAAGCCTTTAAAAAAATAAAGTATTAATGTACTTATTTGATGATGTGGTTAAACAAAAAAACGTCGCTCATTCTTTAACTGTGAAAATAGTAATCGTTACTCGTCCATTTGTAATGCTTTTCGATCGTGAGGGAATTAAGATTTTCCCGGATGGAGTTGTTAATTCTAAGTGGTTACAAGAAGATGAATCTACAATAAGTGAAGATGGTGAACCAAGGGTTACAGAGGTATGAAATCAGTTTATATCCGCGAATTACGACGTTATACAAAAATTAGAGTTGTCAACTTTGTTTCCTGAAATAAATTCGAATCAATTAGCTGTATTTATTAGAAAGCTTAGGGCATATGGTATTTTTAAAGTCAGTTAAACGAGACTCTGGAACTTTAGATTTGTCAGAACTTGTTTTACTTGATAATTCGATAATTGATGGTATTGATGATAGTAATTCTCGTATTATATATTTAATTATGTAGGGGTTGTCTATATTGATGGGTATCTATTATGCTGTTATCCAAAGTATTTATTTGCGTATGACTCTATAGAGGATAAATCTAGTTGCAGAAATTTGCTTAGCAAGTTCTTAAGGTTTTACATCGGTATAATACAAATAGTCAATCTATTCAGTTGTATAGTGAGCATAATCAATCTTCATCCGGTAGTAGAATATCGATGATTATGGCATTATTAGATGATTATTTTCAAAATGGCCTTTACGTTAACACACAAAATATACATGAATTTAATGGTGATGGTGAAATTAATTGAATCGAACAATTAATTTTATTCATCCATTATGGCAAGAAGAAGATCCTTATTATTTAAATTTTTGGACGCGACGGAATACAATTGATGACAAAAGTTTTATTCAACGTATTCATGAATGTTTACTAACGATATGTAGTTGTGAGCTTGAGGAAATTTCTCTGCTTGACCTATTGGATATCAATGGTGTTTATTTAACGGAGCTTTCTTTTAAATGATTTAGGCACTCGTGATTATCTTCTTTCTTGTATTACTAATGAATTAAATTTAGAGTTTAATTCCCGAAAACAATATGTATTAAAGCTTATGGCTGCATTGTTAAAGGATTCTTTTTCTATGATTGGAGAGGACAATATTGATTTATTTGGCACAACTAGTTTTAACTTAGTTTGGGAGACTGTTTGTGCTGAAGTTTTTGATAATAAACTGACAAGCCCTTTATCTGACTTACCTTTATTATCAACAGTTAAAAATACCTCCGAATATGTTAGGTATTAAGCCTAGAACATTAAAAGATCTAATAGAACGTCCTAAGTGGACATCTATAGATGATGCTGTTGCCTTTTCTGATACATTAAAACCCGATTTAATATCTGTAGAACGAAATGAGAATGTATGCTCCTTTGTTATTTTAGATGCTAAGTATTATACAATGAGACTTGAAAGCAATAAAGTTGAGGGGCAACCTGGTGTTGGCGATGTGACTAAACAATATTTATATCAATTAGCATATAAAGAGTTTATTGAATTAAATGGGATTCAAGAGGTTAAAAATTGTTTTTTTGATGCCTACTGAAAAAAAGATGAGATTGTTAGTGTAGGTAATGTTCAAATGGAGATGCTTGGTAAATTGGGCTTGGAAAAAAATTCAAGTACGAGAACTTCCTGCAGCTAGAATGTTTGAATGTTATCTTCAAAGACGAAAGTTGCCTATTAGTATATTAAATTTATAACCATAGTTGAAAATCTAAAAAGCTCCATGATATATATCATGGAGCTGGTGCAAAGTGTCATTCGATGGCATCGTAAAAATATAATGAATTATGCAATTATATATGCTAGCAAACTGAAGATGGTGCTTGGAACTAGCATAAATACTGGATAGTTGTGCAGTTTCCTAAACTGCGTGTCACTGGTTCGATTCCGGTTAGGCGCACCATAGAAGATGAATCAGGCATAAGGCTTTTTTTGCCTTATGCCTATTTTTTTGTATATTGATAGTTATTAGTTATATACGTTTAGTATTTTGTAAAAGCTAAATCATGATTTGGGGTGTGGAAGCATTATATGAATAAGCAACAATTAGTCGCAAAAATTTGGGAATCTGCTAATAAAATGCGATCCAAAAATTGAGGCCAATGAATATAAGGATTATATTTTTAGGTTTTATGTTTTATAAATTTCTTTCAGAGGCTAATTGTAAAATGAAATTGAACACATAACTAAATAAAGAAAATCCATAGTGACCTGTGTTAAGATTGAGTTGCTAAAGCTTAATTTTAACGAGGTAACCACTATGGATCACATCAATCTTAACACAGAATCACGTATACAAAAACACTTAATTTCTGAAGAACGCTTTTTTATTGAAAAATCACTCAATGCAGGACAATCTATCGCAGCCATAGCAAGAGTATTAGGACGCTCTAGAACTACCATTCATGCTGAGATTAAACGTGGCACTATTCTGCAATGTATTAACGGTTCTTGGAAAACCATATATAGTCATAGCGCGGGGCAACAAAGATATGAGCAAAGTCGTAAAGGATCTTTTTCACGTCTAAAGGTTGAATTAGTCGAGAAGTTTTTAGCATATTGTGAAGAGCGGTTCTTCCAGGATGGCTGGTCTTTAGATGTTTGTTTTGGCTATGCATTGGCTAATGGTTTATTCCGTCGCAGTGAAATGGTTTGTCCTAAAACCTTATATAACTATGTCCATGAGGGAATATTGAATATTAAGGCTATTGATTTACCAGTAGCATTAAAGCGAAATACTAAACACCTCAAAGATAGAAAACACAAGCGTTTACTGGGTAGAAGTATCGATGAAAGAGATGATGCTGTGAACCAGAGACTTGAGTTTGGTCATTGGGAAATAGATACTGTAAGAGGTTCAAAAGATAAATCTGACAATGTCATTGTCTCACTTTTGGAACGAATGACACGATTATATGTAGTATTGCGGTGTCCTTCTGCCAAAGCTGAAGATATATATAATACACTGAACCATTGGCTACATAGTTTATCTAAGCATATTGATGTTACATTCATTTGTAAAAGCATAACTGCTGATAATGGCACTGAATTTAGTGATTTACCTATACTTGATAGCGATAATTTACAGATCTTTTATGCACATCCTTATTCTTCATGGGAACGTGGTTCCAATGAACGTCATAATGGACTATTTCGCCGTTTCGTACCTAAAGGGACTCCTATTAAAGATATCTCAGATGAAACCTTAAAAAGAGCCATGGAGTGGTCTAATAAGCTTCCTCGAAAGATACTTCAATACAAGACACCAATAGAAGCTTTTTTAGATGAAGTTAAACCTTTAATAGACTTTAGTGAAAGTGTTCAATTTCGACTTGCAATTTAGCAATTTCTTTCAGAGAAAGAAGTTAAATATTTAAAGTCTACAGGTTGGACTGATGAATATCTGCCTGAGGTTAATGAATCCGATCATGAGGTAGCTATAAGTGTAAAGAAAAAAATATAGGGTATTTCATTTCTTATGAAAAATTTATTTTCTACATGGATAAATAAAGGTAGAGATTTTTAGTGTTCAAAAATGTTACGGATGCTTTTAAATGCCTTTTAGTCGCAATATAAATTTTAGCCATAAGAGTGTATTTGAAGGAATATTTGAAACATTACAAACAGGACTAAGTAAATTAGGTGAAACTGATGCATCACGTTCAAAAATCTATTAGTGATTTAATACATCTTATTAAGGATATTCCTATGGATGGAAAAACAAGATTATGATGTGCTTGGTTTTATTTATGAATATCTTATTGAGAAGTTTTGCAAAAGAAATGCCGGAAAAAAAGCTGGAGAGTTTTATACTCCACATGAAGTGTCACTTTTAATGTCTGAAATTGTAGCAGAACATCTTAAAAAATAAAGATAAAATTGAAATATATGATCCGACAAGTGGTTCTGGGTCTCTAATGATTAATATTGGACAAAGTGTATCAAAGTATGTGACTGGAGAAAATAAAGTAAAATATTATGCGCAAGAGTTAAAACGTAATACTTATAATCTCACGCGTATGAATCTTGTTATGCGTGGGATTGAAGCTGATAATATTGTTTCTAGAAATGGCGATACTTTAGAAGAGGATTGGCCATATTTTGATGAAAACGATCCATTGGGAACTTATCAGCCCCTTTATGTTGATGCAGTTATATCTAATCCACCATATTCTCAGGCATGGAATCCTACTGATAAAGAAACTGATTCTCGTTATGCAGAGTATGGCTTAGCACCAAAAAGGAAAAAGCTGATTATGCATTTTTTTACTTCATGATCTTTATCATATTAGACCTGATGGTATTATGAATATTGTTCTTCCTCATGGTGTTTTATTCCGTGGTAATGAAGAAGGTATGATTCGTAAGAATTTAATTGAAAAGAATAAAATTGACGCAATTATTGGCTTGCCAGCAAATATTTTCTACGGAACTAGTATACCTACAATTGTTATGGTTTTAAAGCAAAAAAACGAGAGAATACAGATGTGCTCTTTATTGATGCTTCTAAAGGATTTATTAAAGATGGGAAAAAAATAATAAACTTCGCTCATCAGATATTAAGAAAAATAGTAGATTCGGTAATTAGTAGAAAAAAATGTAGATAAATTCTCTCGTGTAGTTACCCGTGATGAAATTAGGAAAAATGATTATAATTTAAATATCCCAAGGTATGTTGATTCTTCAGACAATGTTGAAATATGGGATATATTTGCGTCTATGTTTGGAGAACTGCCTATTTCTGAAGTTGATGAATTAAGTGAGTATTGGAAGTCGTTTCCAACACTAAGGGCTAGCTTATTTAGCAATACTCTTCTTCATATTGTAAAATTGCTGTTGATAATGTAAAAAAAGTGATTAGAGAGTCTTCTGATGTGAATACATTTGAAGAAACTTTTAAGGAAAAACTTCTTAACCTTTGAAGCATTCTTATATGATTTGTTGATAACGAAGGTAGAGTCTCAAAATATAGTTAAAACAAAAGATATTATTACCGAGGAAATTTTTTTAATAGGCTGTTAATGATTCCTCTTATAGATAAATATGAAGCTTTATCAGCTGTTTGCTGATGAATGGATAAATATTTCTAGTGATATAGAGGTTATTCAAACTGAAGGATTTAATGTTACCAAAGTTGTTGATCCTAATATGGTAATAAAGAAAAAAGATGGTAAGGAGGAAGAGGTTCAAGAAGGGTGGAAAGGGCATATCCTTCCATTTGAAATGGTACAAGAGTCCCTTTTAAGTGATGATATAAGTAATTTAAGATTAGCAGAAAAATAGATTAGAACAAATTAGTTCAGAATATAGCGAATTAATAGACTTATTATCTGAGGATGATAAACAAAAAAACTATTGAATGATGATAATACAGCATTTGTAGAAAAAGGAAATTAATGATACTTTTTAAAAAGTATGATGGAAGAAATTTCTACTTCTGAAACAAGCACGCTTGCAACCTATCTTGTGTTCTCTAAAGATAAAGAAAAAAAAGTATTTATTGAAGCCCATCCAGAGATAAATTGGAGTAGAATGACGCCAAATAAAAAGTGGAACATATGGTAAGCCAGTTGTTAGAAAGTATATAGCTGAAATTAAATCAGATATTTCTTTTTGAAGAAGGCTCATTAGAGTATGTTGTAAAAGAGGTCAAAAACCTTATTAATGAAGAGAAAGATTTAAAGAAAAGGATAAAAGAGCAAGCAGAACAACTACATCTAAAAACGAAATCAACGATAGAAGGCTTATCCGATGAACAAGTTAGACAACTTTTGAAAGACAAGTGGATTAACCCTCTAATTAATAAAATAAAAGGGATTCCTGATAAGGTTATATCGGTGCTTGTATCTCAAATAGATGCACTCTTAAAAAAATATGAGACTAATCTTATTGAAATTGATGATGAGCTGAATAAGACAGAAGCTAAACTTTCCTCGATACTTGATGAGCTAGAAGGTAATGAGTTTGATATGCTTGGTTTAGCTGAACTAAAAAAACTTCTTGGGGGTGAATAAAATGGCTAAAAATAATAAAATGCCAGCTATTCGATTCTCCGGATATACTAATGCTTGGGAACAGCGTAAGTTAGGAGATATAGCTACATTCTCAAAAGGTAATGGCTATTCTAAATTAGATTTAGCACCTTCTGGAAATCCAATTATCCTATATGGTCGTCTTTATACAAATTATGAAACTACTATTAAGAATGTAGATACATTTGTTGAATTAAAAGATAAATCAGTTATTAGTCAAGGCGGTGAAGTAATAGTTCCAGCATCAGGTGAAACTGCAGAAGATATTTCTCGTGCTTCAGTTGTTAAAAAAATCAAGGAATTATTATTGGTGGTGATTTGAATGTCATTAGAGTAAATGGCTTATTAAATCCAACATTTTTTTAGCTCTGACTATCTCAAATGGAGAACAACAAAAAGAGTTAAGTAAACGAGCTCAAGGAAAATCAGTAGTTCATTTACATAATTCTGATTTACAAGAAGTTAATTTAACATTTCCTCTATTTAATGAGCAAAGGGCGATTTCAACTCTTTTTGAGAAAATGGATAATACTATTACCCTTTATCAGCGTAAGCTTGAAAAAACTTAAGTTAACTAAGAAGGCATTATTACAAAAAAATTATTCCCTCAAAAATGGAAGTAAACTTCCAGAGCTTAGATTTAAAGGGTTTACTGATGCTTGGAAACAGCGTAAGTTGGAGAGCCTTGGAAAAATTATAACTGGAAATACACCTTCAACTTTAAAAAAGGAATATTGGAGTACAAATTCAGAGGGTGTAGTATGGATAACACCTACCGATATTAATTCTGTAAAGACAGACTGGTCAGAAAGATTATTAACTGAGGAAGGAGCATCTCAAGCTCGTATAGTACCGCAAATTCTATCTTAGTAACATGTATTGCTTCTATAGGCAAGAATACAATAAATACGGTTGAAGCCGCATTTAATCAACAGATCAATGCTCTTGTACCACATTTGTCTAATTCATATTTTATTTTAACTATGCTAAATAATATGGAATCTGCTTTCAAACGTGTTGCAGGTACCTCAGCTACTTCAATAATAAATAAGAAAGAATTTGGTCAATTAAGTGCTTTATTACCAAGAGTTGAGGAACAAAAATAAAATTGGTGAGATTTTTCGAGTTAATTGATAAATCAATTACCCTTCATCATCGTAAGTTAGAAATGCTTAAAAAAATATTAAAAAAAGGGTCTTTTACAGAAAAATGTTTGTTTAAGTTTATATGTATCATGTAAGGAGGGGAATCCGGTGATTTTTAATAAAGAGGCTGATTTTTGAAACAGCTCTAATAAAAAAATACTATCTGAAAAAAAGGTTGGGAAAAAGAATGTTTTAAAAAAACTATTCAGAAGAAGATTTATTACGAAATTGGGCTGACATTCTTTTTGAGAATAACCGAGATATTGATAGACTCAATGATTATCCTCTTACATATGGAGAAATGCAGCAAATTTTAGAGCAGATTGTATCATTAAAGACTCCACTTAAACTTAATGGCTTTATTAATGGTAAAAGCGTAACTATCATAAGGGATAATCCAGATGATAAAGTACATTTTGGTAAAGAAGTAAGTTTGAAGATATATGATCGAAGAGAAATTGCTGCGGGGCAAAGTAGATATCAAATCGTTCAACAACCTAAGTTCCGGACGGAATCTGATATATTAAATAATCGTCGTGGTGATTTGTTGCTTCTGATTAATGGTATGCCAGTTATTCATATTGAATTAAAAAAGACTGGTATTCCTGTTAGTCAAGCGTATCATCAAATTGAAAAATACTCACGTGAAGGTGCATTTACTGGTATTTTCTCTTTAGTACAAATTTTTGTTGCTATGGAGCCTAATGAAACAGTGTACTTTGCTAATCCTGGACCGGAAGGTAAATTTAATCCTGACTTTTATTTTCATTGGGCCGATTTCAATAATGAGCCTATTAATGAATGGAGTAAGGTTGCATCAACACTTCTTTCAATTCCAATGGCACATCAGCTAATAGGCTTTTATACTGTAGCGGATACTTCAGATGGCGTGCTAAAAGTAATGAGAAGTTATCAATATTATGCAGCAAGTGCGATTTCTGATAAGGTTGCAAAGGCAAAATGGGAAGGAAATAATCAACTTGGTGGTTATATATGGCATACCACAGGATCTGGTAAAACGATGACGAGCTTTAAAGCTGCTCAATTGATTGCAAGTTCAAAAGATGCCGATAAAGTTGTTTTTCTGGTGGATAGAATTGAGTTAGGAACACAGTCCCTCAAAGAATATAGGGGATTTGCAGATGAGCGTGAGTCTGTCCAAGCTACAGAGAATACCAATGTGCTTATTACTAAGTTAAAAAGCACTAATCCTTCTGATACATTAATTGTTACTTCGATTCAGAAGATGAGTAATATCAAATCTGAAGATGCAAGTTTAAGTGCTCATGATATTGAAATGATCAATAATAAACGTATAGTATTTATTATTGATGAAGCACATCGATCAACTTTTGGGGACATGCTAATTACGATTAAGGATACCTTCCAAAACAGCTATGTTCTTTTGGCTTTACTGGTACACCTATTCATGAAGAGAATCAGAAAATGAAGAATACTACAGCTACAGTATTCGGAGATGAACTGCATAGATATAGTATTGCAGATGGAATTCGTGATAAAAAAATGTTTTTGGGATTTGACCCTTATAAGGTACTAACTTTCAAAGATAGGGATTTACGAAAGTGTGTTGCATTAGATAAGGCAAGAGCAAAAAAACAGAGCAGAAGCGATTACTGACCCTAGAAAAAAAGTAAAGTATATTACAAATATATGGATCCAAGTAAAGTAGGAATGGTTGGCTCTTATAATAAGAGCGGTAAATATATAAAAGGCATTGAGGACTATATTCCTAACTCTCAATATACAACTGAGGAACATATTAAACTTGTTGTTAAGGATATTGAGGAAAAATTGGCTGACTTTTAAGTCGTAATAGTAAATTTCATGCTATATTTGCTACAAATAGTATATCTGAAGCCATAGTTTACTATCGTTTATTTAAAGAGATGATGCCAAGCTTAAAAGTTACAGCTTTATTTGATCCAAATATTGATAATAATGGGGATAGTCAGTTCAAAGAAGATGGTTTAGAAGAAGTTATTAATGATTATAATTCAAGGTATGGTCAAACATTTACAATTCCTACTTTCTATAAAATGAAAAAGGACATAGCAGACTCGATTAGCACATAAAAAAACCTTTTAAAAAGAATTGAAAATGAGCCTAATAAACAAATTGACCTACTTATTGTAGTGGATCAAATGCTTACGGGGTTTGACTCTAAGTGGGTTAATACTCTATATATGGATAAAACATTACGTTATGAAAAATATTATTCAAGCATTTTCAAGAACTAATAGACTTTTTGGCCCAGATAAGTTTATTTGGTACAATTCGATATTATCGTAGACCCTCATACGATGGAACAAGCAATCAATGCCTGCAGTTAAGCTATATTCGGGTGACAAAGAATTTGGATTATTTGTTTATCATCTTGTAGAGAACTTAAAACGAGTGAACAGACTCTTTGAAACAATATCTGATATATTCATAAGTGCGGGTGTTGTAAATTTTTGAAAAATTACCATCTGATATAGAATCTCGTAAAAAAATTTGCCAAAGATTTTAATGAACTTAATAGTTATTTAGATGCGACTAAAATTCAGGGGTTTAAGTGGGGTAACTTAACATATGTAGATCAAGCAACTAATGAAACAGTTCAAGTTCTATTAGATGAAAAAGACTTATTTAATATTAGTTCTTCGCTACAAAGAACTAATAAATGAAGGAGACGGTTTCGTTGATGATAATGTACCTTATGATCTTATAGGATATATTACAGAAATTGATACGGGACTTATTGATTCAGATTATATGAATTCTAAATTTGATAAATATATCAAGTTATTAAGAACAGAAGGGACAAGTTCTGAAGATATTGAAAGTGCAATGAATGAATTACATAGAACTTTTTGCTACATTAACCCAAGAGGAACAGAAGTATGCTAATATTTTCTTACATGATATCCAAAAGAGGAGATGTTGAGATTATATCTGGAAAAAAACGTTAAAAGATTATATTAATGAGTATGGGTTTAACCTAAAAAAACAGCAGATTCAAAAAAATTTTTCTTGGTGTCTTGGTTTAGATGAATCTTCTCTTATAAATTTTATGAGCTTAAATTTGAATGAGAATAATATTAATGAATTTAAGCGATTTGATGATTTGAAAAACAAATTGATAAAGTTAAAAGCCATTAAGTATTTTTGAAGCTATTGAAGGTCAAGAAATTATATTGCCTAAAGTATTAATAAAAAGCTGATGCACTGCTTAGGGAATTTGTTTTAAGTGGCGGTATTGATATTGAAATACCTGAAGCATTAAAATAACATATTTTTAGGGTTGTAACAGAATGCGGATCTACCGCATTCTAGTTGCAGACTTTTATTTTTATTATTATAAAATTGTGCCATAGTGGCATGATTGATTTTGGGTTTTAAAAACCTAAATTGTAACGTGAAATATAAATATTAGGTTTTAAAACCTTGAAATGGTATAATAGATATAGAATTAGGTTTTAAAACCCATTTGGCGAGGAGGTGTGTGCATGTCATTAGTATCGCGACCATATTATTTAGATTTTCTTCGAAGACATAAAGATAGACCTATTATTAAGGTTGTTTCTGGTATACGGCGTTGTGGCAAATCTACGCTGTTTAAGCTGTTTCAAGATGAGTTATTAGCCGATAATGTAACTGCCGAACAAATTATTGATATTAATTTTGAGTTGATGGAGTATGATAAACTAAGAGATTATCGGGCTTTATATGAATACATTAATGAACGGATTATTCCAAGTAAAAAAATGTATCTATTTCTCGATGAAATTCAGCATGTACCATCATTTGAGCGTGTAGTAGATAACTTCTTTGTACAAGATAATGTTGATATATATATTACAGGTTCTAATGCTTATTTTATGTCCTCTGATATGGCTACACTTCTCACAGGTCGCTATGTACAAATTGAGATGCTTCCCTTGTCTTATAAGGAATATGTTGATGCCTATAGTGAAAGTGGACTTTCACGAATGGTTTTATATGAAAAATATGTAAGTGAAGGATCATTCCCAGGGCTTTTTACATATGTCGGAAAATTGGCAAGGTCGGCAGGATTATTTACAAGGTTTATTTAATACCGTTGTTTTAAAAGATATTGTTGATCGATTAAAAATTGCAGATATTAAATTACTTGAAAGTATTGTGAGATATATTTTCGCCAATATTGGTAGCTTGATTAATCCCACAAAGATTGCGAATTCATTAACAAGCGCAGGTCGAAAGGTAGATAACAAAACTGTAGAACGTTATCTTAGGGGCTTAGAAGATAGTTTACTGTTATATAATGCAGAGCGATTTGATGTGCGTGGCAAAGAATTATTAAGATTACGTCCCAAGTATTATGTAGTGGATATGGCTTTTAGGCAACTATTACTATCTGATACTAATCGTGATAGGGGTCATGTATTAGAAAATGTTGTATACCTTGAGTTGCGGCGTCGAGGATATACAGTATATGTTGGACAATTAACAAAGGGCGAAATAGATTTCGTTGCTCAAAAGCCTGGTGGCATATTAGAGTACTACCAAGTATCAGAAAGTGTATTGGATCCAACTACTAGAGACAGAGAGTTAGCACCATTAGAAGCGGTTAAAGATCAGTATCCTAAATATTTACTCACTATGGATGAGCTCTATAAATCTCATAATTATAATGGAATTCAGCAATGTAATGTATTAGACTGGTTATTAGGGATGTGATAATTCACATCCCTATTTTTGTATCTATATGTTGTTATTTAATATACTTATAAATTATACTATTTAATTTATAAATAATGATATAATAAGATAAAATAGTATATTTGTATACAGTTGTTAAGTAAAGGTGCATCCTTATG